>Ga0070731_10000058_pt1 | contig 213610 bp, 198 predicted proteins | sample Coa_R1_2_FD_66448 | JGI IMG/M metagenome (GOLD analysis project Ga0070731, IMG submission 66448) | Surface soil microbial communities from Centralia Pennsylvania, which are recovering from an underground coalmine fire - Coalmine... | ecosystem: Environmental > Terrestrial > Soil >... | reverse complement strand
AGCGCATGCGGCAGCGGCACCAGGATCGACGGCCGGCCGATCGCTGCCAATTCGGCGACGGTCGAAGCGCCGGAACGCGACACGATGAGATGACTCGCCGCAATGCGCGCCGGCAAATCGGCGAAAAATGGCGCGATTTCGGCGTTAACAGGGAGCGCAGCATAAGCATTGCACACCTGGGGTAAATCCTCCGCGCGCGCCTGCTGGGTAATGGAAAGCCGCATCCGCAATGCCGGATCGAGCAAGCCGATTGCGGCGGGAACCACCTCGGCCATGACGCGCGCGCCCTGGCTGCCGCCAAAGATCAGGAGCCGTAACGGATCGACCGGCGCCGGATAAGAGGTTGCGGCGGCAGTGACGACCGCAGGCCGCACCGGATTGCCGGTCAAGGTGGCTTTGGCCGCCAAATCGGGGCTTTGGCTGAAGACATCCGGGAAGCTCGTGGCGATCGCGTTGACGCGCGGAGCCAGGAACCGGTTGGCGCGGCCGATGACCGCATTGGAGTCATGGATCAGGCTCGGAACGCCGGCCCATGCCGCCGCCAGGACCGGCGGCACTGTCGGGTATCCGCCAAAGCCGACGACGGCGGCGGGCTTGAGCGTGCGAATAAGCGTCCGGGCCTGGAGCAATCCGAGTCCGAGCTTGGCCGCCATTTTGGCAACGGCGACCGGATTGCGCCCGCGCAACGTCTCGCTGGCGACGACGTGAATGGCCTGCTCGGGGAACGCATCACCGAAACGTTCGGCACGCCGGTCGGTCACGAGATGAACAGCTATGCCGTGTTTGTTCAGCGCGGCAGCCAGCGCTTCGGCCGGGAATAAATGTCCGCCCGTGCCGCCAGCCGCCACCAAGACCGGCGCCGGACCGGGCTCCGGCATCACACCGTGCTCCCGGAGAGCACGATATTGCCGGGAAGTTGCGCGCGCGGCCGCTCGCGGGTGAGAGCCACCAGCATGCCCATGCCGTAGGCGAGCGAAATCAGCGACGAACCGCCGTAGGAGATGAAAGGCAGCGTCATGCCTTTGGCCGGGATGAGGTGAAGATTGACCGCCATGTTGATCGCCGACTGCATGCCGAACAGGATGGACAGCCCGGCTGCGGCAAAACGGATGAACGGGTCCTCGGTGCGCATCGCTTTGGTCAGCGACCGTATGACGATGAAGGCGAACAGCGCGACCAGAATGAGGCAGAGCACGACGCCGAATTCTTCCGCCGCCACGGCAAAGACGAAATCGGTGTGGCCTTCCGGCAAGATGCGCTTGATAGTCCCCTCGCCCGGGCCGCGGCCGAACCAGCCGCCGCGAATGAAAGATTCCGTCGCGATATCGATATTGAACGTGTCGCCGGACGCCGGATCGACGAACCGGTTGATGCGCTGCGCCACGTGCGGAACGGTGAAGAACGCCACCATCAGGCCGACGCTGGCGAATGCGCCAAGCCCCAGCACCCAGATGAAGCGCATGCCGGCCATGTAGAACAAAGAGCCCCAGACCAGCGCGATCAGCATGGTCTGGCCGAAGTCGGGCTGCATCACCAACAGCGCCACCACGGCAACCAAGATCGCCAGCGCGATGGTGTTGGCCGGCATTTCCGGCCGCTTCACCGACTCGCCGAACAGCCACGCGATCAGGATGACGAAGGCGGGCTTGAGAAATTCCGAGGGCTGGATGTTGACGCCGAGGATCACCAGCCAGCGCCGCGCGCCTTTGATCTCGGCGCCGAAATAAGGGGTGATGGCGACCAGCACGAAACTGACGGCAAAAACCACGATCGCGATCTGCCGGATCTCGCGGGGCGACAGGAACGACGTCCCGATCAGCACGGCGGCGGCGGGAATCAGGAACAACACCTGGCGATTGACGAAGTGGAACGGGTCAAGCCCGATCCGCGTCGCGACCGGCGGGCTCGCCGCGAGGCACAGCACGATGCCGCCCAGCATCAGCGCGCCGAGCGCCGCCAAGGTCAGCCGGTCGACCGTCCACCACCATTCGCCGAACAGCGTCGGTTGCGCGCGCGAGGCCATAGCCCGTCCCCGAGGAATCCCGGCTTAGTGGTGACACCACGATGGTTTCTAGGCGATTAAGAACCCAGCCAGCGGGCCGGAGGCGCAAGCCGAAACTCAGGTCTTCGCCACCAGTCCCGGCAATGCCCGCACCAGTGCCCGGAAGGCGTCGCCGCGGACCTCGAAGTTGCGGTATTGGTCGAACGAGGCGCAGGCCGGCGACAGCAGAACGACGGGTTCGGCCGCGGCGGACGCCTCGGCATCGCGGCTCGCCGCCGCGAGCGCCTTGTCCAGCGTGCCGGCGATCTCGTGCGGCACGTCAGCCCCGAGGGTCGCGGCAAATTCCGCCGCCGCCTCGCCAATCAGGTAGGCCTTGCGGATGCGCGGAAAAAAACTCCGCAGCGATTCGATGCCTCCGGTCTTCGGCTTGCCGCCGGCAATCCAGAAAATGTCATCGAAGCAGGCCAGCGCCTGGGCCGTCGAGTCGGCATTGGTGGCTTTGGAATCGTTGACATAGAGCACCGCGCCGCGGTGGCCGATCTCTTCCATGCGGTGCGCCAGCCCGGGAAACGAGCGCAGCCCGTCCTGGATCGCGGTCGGCTCCAGGCCCAGCGCCAGTGCCGCCGCCGCGGCGCAAGCGGCGTTTTGCGCATTGTGGAGCCCGCGCAAGGAACCGATGCCAGCAAGATCGGCTATTTGCGTAACCCCGGAGCCGGTCGCACGCATGATGCAGCCATGCGCCACGGAGATGCTGTTGCTCAATTGGTGCCGCACCGAAATCCGCACCACGCGCTTGCCGGCCTGTTCCAGCCGCCCGGCGATCTTGCGGCACCATTCGTCGTCGACGCCGACGATCGCGGTGCCCTGCTTCGGCACGCCGGCGACCAACCGCTCCTTGACCGCCGCGTAGTGCTCCATCGTGCCGTGGCGATCGAGATGATCCTCGCTGAGATTGATAAGAATACCGACCGAAGGATCGAGCGATGGCGCGAGATCGATCTGATACGACGAACATTCGATGACGTGGACGCGCAAGCCCCTCCCTTCCCTCCCCCGCTCGCGGGGGAGGGAAGGGAGGGAGAGCGGTGGCGCCAGCGACAGGATCGCGGTGCCGATGTTGCCGCCGAGCTGCGCGTCCATACCGGCGGCTGCCGCGAGATGAGCGACCAGCGCGGTGGTCGTCGATTTGCCGTTGGTGCCGGTAATGGCGACGAACGGCGAGCCGGGAGCGAGTTTCGCGCGCTCGCGGCAGAACAGTTCGATGTCGCCGATCACCTCGACGCCGGCCCTGCGGGCAAGCTCGACGGTCCAATGCGGCGCCGGATGGGTCAGTGGCACGCCGGGCGCCAGCACCAGCGCCGCAATCTTCGACCAGTCGGAATGATGCAGATCGGCGGTCGGAATGCCCGCGGCGTTCGCCTTCGTCACGCTCTGTGCGTTGTCGTCATAGCCGATGACGTCGGCTCCGCCGGCCAGGAGCGCGCTCGCGCTCACCAGTCCCGAGCCGCCAAGACCGAACACGGCGACCTTTTTCCCCGCAAAGGTCGTAACCGGGATCACGGCAAAATTACCTCAGCTTCAGGGTCGACAATCCCGCCAGCGCGAGCACGACCGAGACTATCCAGAAGCGAATGACAATCTGCGGCTCGGTCCAGCCGAGCTGCTCGAAATGATGATGAATGGGCGCCATTTTGAAAACGCGCCTGCCGAACAGCTTGAACGACACCACCTGCACGATGACGGACACCGCTTCGAGCACGAACAGGCCGCCAATCACCGCGAGCACGATCTCATGCTTGGTGGCGACGGCCACTGTGCCGATCAGGCCGCCGAGCGCGAGCGAGCCGGTGTCGCCCATGAAGATCGACGCCGGCGGTGCGTTGAACCAGAGAAAGCCGAGGCCAGCTCCGAGCACGGCTCCGCACAGCACGGCAAGCTCGCCGGTTCCGGCGACATAATGGATTTGCAGATAATCGGCGAACACCGCATTGCCGCAGAGATAGGAGATCATGCCGAAGCTCGCTGCCGCGATCATGACCGGAACGATGGCGAGGCCGTCGAGGCCGTCGGTCAGATTCACCGCATTGCCGGCGCCGACGATGATGAACATCGCGAACAGCACGAATGCCCAGCTCAGATTGACCACCAGTTCCTTGAAGAACGGAAACACCAGCGACGTCGAGAACGGCGTATGGCCGAGCTGCACCAGCACGATGCAGGCAACCGCGGCGATCAGGGCTTCGATGCCGAGCCGGGTGCGGCCGGAAAATCCGTTATGGGTCTGCTTTTTGACTTTCAGATAGTCGTCGTAAAAGCCGACGAAGCCGAAGCCGAGTGTCACCAGCAGCACTACCCAGACGTACAGATTCGCAGGATTGGCCCACAGCAGCGTCGACACCACCATGCCCGACAAAATCATCAAGCCGCCCATGGTCGGCGTGCCGGCCTTGCTGATGATATGCGATTTCGGACCGTCGGCGCGGATCGGCTGCCCCTTGCCCTGGAACAGCCGCAGCCGGTCGATGATGTTTTGGCCGAACAGGAATACGAACAACAGCGCCGTAATCACCGAGCCGCCGGTGCGGAACGTGATGTAGCGGAACACGTTGAGGACCGAGAGTTTGTCCGACAGATCGACCAGCCAATAAAGCATCGTCTCAATCCTGCACGGACGCCTCTTCGAGCGCATCGTGGTGCGGATACGCGCGTTGCAGCGCCTTGACGATAGGCGCCATGCGTGAACCGAGCGACCCCTTGACCATGACGGCGTCGCCGGCACGGATCGCGGGCACCACTTGCGCCTCGAGCGCGGCGGAGTCCTCTGCATAGCCGCCGCGCCGGCTCGCGGGAAGGGCTTGCCACAAAGAATGCATCAGCGGGCCGCAGCAAAATACCAGGTCGATATCGTTGCCGGCGATCGGCGTCGCGAGGCCGCGATGCAGCGCCTTTCCCTTCGGTCCGAGTTCGAGCATGTCGCCAAGCACCGCAATGCGCCGGCCTTGCAGCCCGATCGGCGCCTGACCGAGCAATGCCAGCGCGGCATCGACCGATGCCGGATTGGCATTGTAGCTTTCGTCGATGAGCAGCGCGCTGCCGCCCGGCGGATCGATCTCGATCGGCGCGCCACGGCCGGCAATCGCCTTGAGTTCCGAAAGCGCCAGCGCCGCGAGCGCGAGATCGGCACCGACCAAATCGGCCACCGCCAGAACCGCCAGGGAATTTTGCACGAGGTGGCGGCCGGGCGCACCGATCTTGTAGGTCAGCTCGGTACCGAGGACGTCGGCCTGCACGGTCGAGCAGCGCGGATGCAAGGAAGACTTGATGAGCCGCGTATCGGCCTGCGCGTGCTCGCCGAACGACACTACCCTGGCAACGCCGGCTTCATTGGCGCGGCGTCTGAGCTGCGCGAATTGCGGAATGTCGCGGTTGATGACGGCGACACCGCCGGGCTCGACGCCAAGAAAAATCTCCGCCTTGGCTTCGGCGATCTTGGCGAGCGTGCCGAAGAATTCCAGATGAACCGGCGCGATTGTCGTGATCAAGGCGACGTGCGGGCGGGCCAGCCGCGACAGCGGCTCGATCTCGCCGGCATGATTCATTCCCATTTCGAGCACGACATAACGCGCGCTCGCCGGACAGCGCGCCAGCGACAGCGGCACACCCCAGTGATTGTTGTAGGACGCAACCGAGGCATGGGTCTCGCCGTCTTTCGACAGTGCAAGCCACAGTGCTTCCTTGGTGCCGGTTTTGCCGACCGAGCCGGTGACGGCGATGATCTTAGCCTGGCTGCGCGCGCGCGCAGCGGCGGCAAGATCGCGCAGGGCCGCCAGCACGTCCGGCACGACGAGCAGCCGCGCGTCGGGCGGAAAATCGCCACGCCGGCTCGCAGCAACGACCGCAAGCCCGGCATGGGCGGCGAGCGCCGCAGCGGCGAACTGGTGGCCGTCGCGGCTGTCGCCCTGGATGGCAAAGAACGCTTCGCCGGGCGCAATGGTGCGCGTGTCGATGGAGATCCCGGAAATCGTTTGCGGCAGCGCACCTCGGCGTTGGGCGCCCATCGCGCTCGCCATCGCATCGATGGTCCACAATGGCGTCACGCGGCCAGCTCCTTGAGCGCCATGGCGACCGCCTCGTGATCGCTGAACGGCACAATCCGCTCGCCGATGATTTGGCCGGTTTCATGGCCTTTGCCAGCGATCACAAGCACGTCTCCGGAGCGCAATCCCGCAATCGCTGTACGGATGGCTTCGCGCCGATCGCCGATCTCGACGGCGCCAGGCGCGGCGGCAACAATGACCGCGCGGATCGCGGCGGCATCCTCGCTGCGGGGATTATCGTCGGTAACGATGACGCGATCGGCATTTTCCGCCGCAACTGCTCCCATCAGCGGCCGCTTGCCACGGTCGCGGTCGCCGCCGGCTCCGAATACCACCACGAGCTTGCCTGAAGCATAGGGCCGCAACGCGGCGAGCGCCTTGGCGAGTGCGTCGGGTTTGTGCGCGTAATCGACGAAGATCGGCGCGCCGTGGCTTGAGCCGACGAGTTCGAGCCGGCCCTTGGCGCCTTTGAGATTTTCCAGCGCCGGAAATACCGCGTCGGCCGTGCTGCCAGTGGCGATGACGAGGCCGGCGGCGACCAGTGCGTTTTCGACCTGGAATTCGCCGACCAGCGGCAGGCGCACCAGAAATGCCTTGCCGCCGAATTCAAGCCGCAGCGTTTGCGAAAAGCCGTCGATGGCGGATTGAACGAGCCGGATGCCGGTGCCAGTCGCCTTGCGCCCGACGCCGATGATCGACAGGCCGCGCGCCCTGGAGGCGGCGACGACTGCATCGGCATGATCGTGATCGACGTCGATCACCGCCGCGGCGCCCGGCGCAAGCAGGGCTTCGAACAGCCGGAGCTTGGCGGCGAGATAAGCCTCGAAGCCCGGATGATAATCGAGATGATCGCGCGTGATGTTGGTGAAGCCGGCCGCCGCGATGCGCAGGCCATCGAGCCGGAATTGATCGAGACCGTGAGACGACGCTTCAATCGCGAGGTGGGTGACGCCGTCGCCGGCGAGCGCGTCGAGCGAGCGATGCAGCGCCACCGGATCGGGCGTGGTCAGCGTTCCATAAGTTTCCAGCTTCGGCGCAACGATACCGATGGTGCCGATGCTGGCGGCGGAAAATCCGAGCGCACTCCAGAGCTGTCGCGTGAACGCCGCGACCGAGGTTTTGCCGCTGGTACCGGTCACGGCCGCGATAGTTCGCGGTTGGCGCGGGTAAAGCTTCGCCGCGACAAGAGCCAGGGCGCGACGGGCATTGGCGACGCGGACAAAAGCGACGCCATCGGGCAACGGCGCGTCCGGCGCGCGCTCCGCCATGATCGCGGCTGCGCCGGCCGCGGCCGCCGGCGCGACAAAGCGCAGGCCATCGGCCTTGCCGCCCACAATCGCGACGAACAGGTCGCCGCCCTTGACGGTTCGGCTATCCGCCGTCACCCCGCCGATCTCGATCCCGGCGAGGCGCGCGTCAAAGTCCGCATCAGGAGGCAAAATCTCGCGAAGCTTCATGGTGGCTCGGTCGACGATGCCGCCACCGCTTACCTGCTTTCCTTCATTGAGGCCAGTATCTGCTGATCGGCCGGCGGCAGATCGAGGCGTGGCTGGATGCCAAGGAGCGGCGCGATGCGCGCCACGACCGCGCCACCGGTCGGCACCGCGTTCCAGCCCGAGGTCTTGAAGCCGTGCGACTCGGGCGTGGCGTGCGGCTCGTCAAGCATGATCAGGAGCAGATAGCGCGGCTGATCCGCCGGCAGCACGGCCATGAAATCCGTCAACACTTTGGTATTCGAATAGCGGCCGAACACGACCTTGTCGGCGGTGCCGGTTTTGCCGCCGATGTAGTAGCCCGGCACGTCGGCCTTCGAGGCCGTGCCTTTCTCGACGTTGAGCCGCATCAGGTAGCGCATCATGGCGCTGGTCTCGGGCTTGATGACGCGTTTGCCGAGCGACTGCGCCTCGGCTTCGGAGCGTTTGAGGAAAGTCGGCGGCAGGAGGATGCCGCCGTTCATCAGCGCGGCAATGCCCATGACCGCTTGAAGCGGCGCCACCGACAGGCCGTGGCCGAAGGCGATGGTGATGGTGTTCAGCTCGCCCCAGCGCTTCGGCACGATTGGCTCGGCGCTTTCCGGCAATTCCGTCCGCAGCCGGTCGAGCTGGCCCAGTTTTTTCAGGAACGCCTTGTGCGCGTCGATGCCCATCGCCATCGCGATGTGCGCGGCGCCGATGTTCGATGAATAAGTAAAAATCTCCGGCACCGACAGCGCGCGCTGCATCGGCTCGAAATCGTGAATGTCGAACTTGCCGTAATGCATCGGGTTGTGCGCATCGAACATCGACTTCAGGGTCACCTTACCGGAGTCGAGCGCCATGGCGACGGTGAACGCCTTGAACGTCGATCCCATCTCGTAAACGCCGGTGGTGAGTCGGTTGATGCGGGTGGGATCGAGCGCCTCGCGCGGATTGTTCGGGTCGAAATCCGGCTCCGACACCATTGAGACGATTTCGCCGGTGCGAACATCGAGCACGACGCCCGCGGCGGCGATGGCGCTGTATTTCGCCCGCGCCTTGATCAGCTCGTCGCGCAGCGCGTGCTGCACCCGCAGATCGAGAGCGAGTTGAACCGGGGTTTGCAGCCGGTCGGTGGCAAGACCGGCCATGTGGAGCGCGGCAAGCCCCTGCCCGTCGAGCCACTTCTCGATGCCGGCAATGCCCTGGTTGTCGATATTGACGTGACCGAGCACATGCGAAACTTCGGCGCCATTCGGGTAGTCGCGCTTGTTCTCGTTGAGGAAGCCGATGCCCGGCAGCCCCTGATGATAAATCTCGCTTTGCTGGTCGGGCGTGATGTCACGCTTGAGCCATACGAAGCCGCGCTTGGACGACAACCGCTCGCGCAACTCGGTGGCATCGAGGTCGGGCAGGTCCGCGGTCAAGAGTTCGACCGCTTCGTCGACGTCGATCAGGCGGCGCGGCTCGGCGTAGAGCGACGGCACCCGCACGTCGGTCGCCAAAACTTCGCCGTTGCGATCGAGGATGTCGGGACGCGCCGTCGCAATCGCGTCGCCGGACACGACGCGATGCACGGTGCGGCTGTCGGACACCACCGCAAACATCACCAGACGCACGGCGATGATCGAATAGACTACCGCGAAGGCCATGATCGCCAGCCCCACCCTGGCCCGCGCCTTGGCGCCGCGATTGGCATCGCGGCCATAGAGCAGCCGGCGGAGCAGGCGCTGCCGCCAGGGCTCGGCCGGAACGCGCAAAAGGGGTTCTGCGATTGCGCTCATTGATCCGGATTTTCGGTGACGTCCGGCGCTACCGCTTCGTCCGCGGCCGGTGCCGGGTCGGGCGTCACATCGGGGCTTACGGCTGGTACAGCAACATCCGGCGCAATGCTCGGTACCGCAGCCGGCGCGGAATCCGGTATCGAAGCGGGAATGGTTCCGGTCACGCTATCGAGCGGTTCGGGAGTGCCGATCAAGCCGCCGATCGGATCGTCGTTTGCGGCGCGAGCGTCGTCCGACGGGTGTTCGGGAAGGCGGTCGAGGGTGTCGAATTGTGTCGGTGCAATCGGCTTGAGTTGCGTAAAGCGCTTGGCCAGCGCTTCGATCCGCGCGGGATTGTCGAGCTGCCCCCATTCGGCGCGTAGCGCCGCGATGCGATCGCGTTCGTGACGCTGCTCACTGCGCAACTTGGCGAGATGCTCGGCCTGAACGGTGGAATCGAACTTGATGCGATAGACATAGGCCGCGGCCAGCACCAGCGCGCCGATCACCACAAAGTTCAACAGGCGCAGGATCATGGCCGGCCACGCATCACGTCGGCGAGGGATGGTAATCGCGGCAGCAGGTTTTCGACGTTGTCCGGCCGTGGCGCGGCGTCGGTCCGTTCCGCAGCCCGGAGCTTTGCCGAGCGAGCCCGTGCATTGGCGGCGATCTCAGCCTCGTCCGGCGTTTCCGGCTTGCGCGTCAACACGCGAAACGTCGGCGCCGCCGCCATCGGCTCCGGCCGATGACGCGAGCCTGCCGGCGCGCGGCTACGCTCTGCAAGAAAGTTTTTGACGATGCGGTCTTCGAGCGAATGAAAGGCAACGACCACGATGCGGCCGTTCGGCTTGAGCACACGTTCGGCGGCGACGAGAGCGCGGGCCAGTTCGCCGAGCTCGTCGTTGACGAAGATGCGCAGCGCCTGGAAGGTACGCGTGGCGGGATGGATCGCGCTCGCGCCGGCATGCACGACGCGCGCAACGAGTTCGGCAAGCCCGCGCGTCGTAACGATGGCGCCGTCGCCGCGCGCCTTGACGATGGTTCGCGCGACCGGCCGCGCGAAACGTTCTTCCCCCAATGTGGCAATGATGGCGGCGAGGTCGCGCTCGCTCGCGGCGGCGACGACATCGGCCGCGCTCGGGCCGGCTCGTCCCATACGCATGTCGAGCGGCCCGTCGAGCCGGAACGAAAATCCGCGCGCGGCCTGGTCGATCTGCATCGAGGAGACGCCGAGATCGAACACGATGCCGTCGGCAGCGCCGGTTCCGACGATGGTTTCAAGGTTCGAAAAGCAATCCTCGACCAGATCGAGGCGGCCCTGGGCTTCCTGGACAAGGTCTGCGCCTTGGGCAATCGCGCCTTGATCGCGATCGATGCCGATCACGCGGGCGCCGGGCGTCGCCAGGATGGCGCGGGTGTAACCGCCGGCGCCAAACGTGGCATCGACATAGAGACCGCCGTCACGCACGCCGAGCCAGTCGACCGCGCGGCGGCCGAGCACCGGGATATGACGGACCGGTCCGCCGGCGGTGGGACTACCGCTGCTTCCGGTCATTTTTCCCACGCTCCGGGCACTGTTGGCTGACCGAGGACGAGCACCCGCGCTCCGATCGGCGCGATGCCGCCGGCTTCGAGCAAATGCCGGTTCATGGTCGGAGAGCAAGAAGGGCCATTGCAACCCAGGTACCCCCCAGGCCGATCCGGCAGGTGCGCGGAATATGAAGAGTTTAGGCGTTGTCATGGGTTGGGCGCCGACGGAATAGCCGATGCGGTCCGCAAGAACCGCCAGCATCCGATTAATGAGGTGTAAGCTTAAGGAATGGTTGAGATATTGCGGCGAATCCGGCCTTGCGGGACGCAGCCTCGCCACGGCTGGCGGCCCCACAGCGAACAATGGCCGGGCAGCGTCCGCGCGGCGCGGCGGTGAGGTCGCTGCTGCGGAGCAACCCACCACGCCGACCTCGCGCAAGGATCGCCACCGGACAGCCGCGTTGCCCGCGCGCAACGACCGCCGACTATTTTTGCCAGCCGCTTGTGCACAACCGCAATTCGGCTTGTAGGCCGCGCGTGCTGACATAATGTCAGAAATATGTCGCGTCGTGTGTTCCCGTCGGATTCGTGCGTCGTTGCCGAGGTCATGCCTTCGCCGAACTTCGGCGAGCGCAGGGACGGTCGGCGACCCGACATGATCGTTCTGCACTACACGGGAATGCCGACCGCCACGGCCGCGCTTGAGCACTTGCGCGCTCCGGCAAGCCAGGTTTCGTCGCATTATTTCGTGTTCGAAGACGGCCGCGTCATCCAGCTGGTGCCGGAGAGCAAGCGCGCCTGGCACGCCGGTGCCGCCCTGTGGGCCGGCGAATCCGATATCAATTCCTGCTCGATCGGCATCGAAGTCGCCAATCCCGGCCACGACTACGGCTATCCCGATTTTCCCAAACGCCAGATCGCGGCAGTCACCGCGCTGTGTCGCGGCATCCTCACCCGCAATACAATTCCGCCCGAGAGAGTGCTCGGCCATTCCGACGTAGCGCCGGCGCGCAAGCAGGATCCCGGCGAAAAATTCCCGTGGCGTACGCTGCACGAGTCCGGCGTCGGCAACTGGGTGAAGCCGGCGCGCATCACCGACGGCGAGTTACTGGCGCTTGGCGATCGCGGTGACGCGGTCGAAGCGATGCAGCGCTCGCTCTCCGAATATGGGTACGGGGTTTCAGTCAACGGCAATTACGATTCCGCGATGCACGAAACGGTGGCGGCGTTCCAACGTCATTTCCGGCCCGAGCGCATCGACGGCGTCACTGACGTTTCGACGCGGAGAACTTTGCAGGATTTGCTTGCCCACCGCGGCCGACCGCGAAGCATGGCCGCGCGCGCCATCACCTTCGAGCGCCTCGTCATCGCGTCTTAACGGCGATATCGCTGAAACCCTTGACGGCGACGGTCAACGACCCCATCCCTATCCCGTCAGTCGGCTGGACGGCCGCTCCGGACCCCGCGTTCCCCTCGTGCAAGCGAGGAGAATGGGGGATGCCGGGGAGGAAAGTCCGGGCTCCAAGGACACACGGTGCCGGATAACGTCCGGCGGGCGCGAGTCCAGGGAAAGTGCCACAGAGAACAGACCGCCGCGGCGCGTTGCGTATGCCGCGGTAAGGGTGAAACGGTGCGGTAAGAGCGCACCGCGCCGGCGGCAACGCCGGCGGCACGGCAAACCCCACCGGGAGCAAGACCGAATAGGGACGGCGCGAAGGTTTTGCGTGCAAGCGCGAAGCGCTTCGGGATCGTGTCCGATCTGGCCATCCGGGTTGGTTGCTGGAGGCGCCGGGTAACCGGCGTCCCAGAGGAATGGCCGTCACGTATGCGGGCCCATTGTCCGCATGCCATCCAGAACCCGGCTTACAGGCTGGCTGACGTGTAACCAAGGGCGCCCGGCGGAAACACCGTCGGGCGCCCGCCAAATTTTCACCACCCGAATTGGCACGACACTTGAATGAATTGTGGGCAGCGAGCCTGAGGCTCGAACTTGCCCTGCGCGGCGGCGTTTTAGACGAATCTTCTGCAATGGTCGCCACTTTGATTGACTTCTTCCAAATATCGGCACCTCAATTGCTCTGCTCAGGAAGAAATTCTATCTCGTCGTTTAAGGAGGCTAGGACACTCAAGTGAGCCGCGCACCCACCGACATCGGCACCACCCGCATGGCCGCCCTAGCCCGACTGCCGGCGTTCTTCGCGCTTGAGAACAGGCGCGCCGTCGTCGCGGGCGGCACGCAGGCCGCCGCCTGGAAAGCAGAATTGCTGTCCGCGGCCGGTGCCCGGGTGGATGTCTTCGCGCCGGTGTTCGGCGAGGCCATGCACGCGCTTGCCGCCGCGCCGCCGCGCGGTGCCCTCGTCCTGCATGAACGATCCTGGGCGGACGACGATTTCGCCGGCGCGGCGATTGCGGTCGGCGACGCAAGCGACGACGCTGAAGCGCAAAGATTCGCGGCGGCCGCGCGCGCTGCTGGCGTGCCGGTCAATGTCATCGATCGCCCCGACTTTTGCGATTTTTCGTTCGGCGCCATCGTCAACCGTTCGCCGCTGGTCATCGGCATTTCGACCGACGGCGCTTCGCCGGTCTTCGGCCAGACGATCCGCGCCAAGATCGAGGCGCTGATCCCGAAAGGATTTGCCCGCTGGGCCGATGCGGCGAAACGCTGGCGGCCGCGCGTGCAGGCGCTGGCGTTGCCGTTCCGCGGCCGGCGCGCGTTCTGGGAGAGATTCACCGAGCGCGCGGCGATTTCACCCGATGCCACGCCGACCGATGCCGATCTCGACGCACTGCTCGCACCGGCGACGATGCGGAAGGAGTCAGGCTCGGTCATCCTCGTCGGCGCCGGGCCCGGCGATCCCGAGCTTTTGACCCTGCGCGCCGTGCGCGCCCTGCAATCGGCCGACGTCATCCTGTTCGACGCCCTGGTGTCGCCGGATATTCTCGACTTCGCGCGCCGCGAGGCCAAGAAGATGCTGGTCGGCAAAACCGGCTACCGCGCCTCGTGCAAGCAGGACGACATCAATGCTCTGATGATCTCGCTGGCCAAAGCCGGCCGCCGCGTGGTGCGGCTCAAGGGCGGTGATCCGATGATCTTCGGCCGCGCCGACGAAGAGATCGCGGCCTGCCGCACGGCGGGGATCGCGGTCGAAGTGGTGCCGGGCATCACGACGGCGCAGGGCGCCGCCAGCCGGTTGCTGGTCTCGTTGACTCGCCGCGGCAAGGCGCGCCGCGTGCAATATCTCACCGGCCACGGCCGCGACGGCAGGCTTCCGGCGGACATCGACTGGGCCAGCGTCGCCGATCCGGCGGTGACCACTGTCGTGTACATGCCGGCGAGAACGCTGCCCGAACTGGTCGCAAAAGCAGTCGGCGCCGGTCTCGACCCGGCGACGCCTGCGGTCGCGGTTGAGCGGGCGACCCGCTCCGACGAGCGCGTGATTGCCGCACCGGTCGCCGAGTTGCGGCGCCGGCTCGCTGCCGGCCCGCAGTCGGGACCAGTCATCGTGATGATCGGTCGTGTGTTTGCCGAGTACGTCGATCAGGCGGCGACCCAGGACACCGGCGCTCCCACTGTGTCGGCCAAGCGCCGGGTGTGATACGTTCGCGTCCTCACCCGAGAGGATGCTGCCCGTCATGCTCGATCAAGCCGATGAAGCGCGCCGGTCGCATGCGACACGCTTGGGACCGCGCCTCGACTTCCAGGAGCATCTGGCCGATCTCGAAGCCGCGGGCCTGGTCCAGCGCATCGACACGCCGGTGAACAAAGACACCGAGCTGCATCCCCTGGTGCGGTGGCAGTTCGTCGGCGGCGTGCCGGAAGACAAGCGGCGCGCCTTTGTCTTCACCAATGTGACCGACGCCAAAGGCCGTAAATACGATATTCCCGTCGTGGTCGGGGCGCTGTCGGCGTCGCCGGGCATCTATGCCATCGGCATGGGCTGCAAGGTCGATGAGATAGGCGCCGCGTGGATGCAGGCGATCAATCATCCGATTGCGCCGGTGCGTGTCAGTTCGGCGCCGTGCCAGGAGGTCGTCATCACCGGCAGCGATCTCAAAGCGCCCGGCGGGCTCAACGCGTTGCCGGTGCCGGTGTCGACGCCGGGCTTCGATTCCGCTCCCTATCTGACCGCAACCCTCTGCGTCACCCGCGATCCCGAGAGCGGCGTGCAAAACATGGGCACGTATCGCGCTGCGCTCAAAGCTGCCGACCGCCTTGCCGTCCGCATGGTGGCGCGCGAGGCGACCGGCGCCGGCGGCTTCCGGCACTGGCTGAAATATCGCGAATGCCATGAGAAGATGCCGATCGCAATCGTCATCGGCGCCGCGCCCGTGGTCGTTTTTACCGGACCGCAGAAGCTCGCCATCGATCTCGACGAACTGGGCGTGGCCGGCGGCCTCGCCGGCGAACCGATCCGCGTCGTCAAGTGCAAGACGATCGACCTCGACGTTCCGGCCGATGCCGAGATCGTCATCGAGGGATTGATCGATTGCGAGAAGCTCGAGCCGGAAGCGCCGTTCGGCGAGAGCAACGGCTACGTCGCGCTCGAAGGCTTCAACATGCCGATGCAGGTGACGGCGATCACGCGCAAGCGCAAGCCGGTGTTCTGCTCGATCATCAGCCAGGTGACGCCGAGCGAATCCAGCGTCATCAAGAAGGTCGCCTACGAACCGCTGTTCCTGGCGCATCTGCGCGACCATCTGGCGATCAAGGGCGTCACCCGCGTCGCCATGCATGAGCGGCTGACCAATCTGCGCCCGGTCCTCTTCGTTCAGCTGACCGCCGGCACGCCGCGCACCGAGGTGTGGCGGGCGCTGCACGGCGCATCGTCGCTGATGTCGAACTGCGGCAAGATCGTCGTCGCGGTGAGCGACGATATCGACCCGGCAAGCGTCGATGCGGTGCTGTGGTCACTGGCCTATCGCAGTAATCCGATCGACGACGTGCAGCTCGTGCCCTATCGCGGCGGGGTGCAGGGCGCGCAATACGGACCGGAGCAATCGGATTCGAGCATGCTGATCGACGCCACCCGCAAGCGTCCGATGGCGCCGCTGGCGCTGCCGACGCGCGAATACATGGAACATGCCCGGGAGCTTTGGCAACGCCTCGACCTGCATCCGCTCACGGTGACATCGCCGTGGCACGGCTACCACCTTGGCGACTGGACCGACACCTGGGAAAAGTTCGCAAAGCGCGCCGCCGCCGGCGACTGGGAGCTTTCCGGCGAGGAAACGCTCAAGCGCCAGCGCGGCGGCGACATCATGCCCGAAACCTCGGTGCGTGCGATCGAGAAAGACGGCTCGGCGCCGCGCGGCGGCAACAACGGGTAGCCGGAGCAATCCCGCCATGGCGCGAGTGCCTTATCTCGATCCTTCGGACCTCGCTCCGGAAAACCAGGACCTGCTCAAGCGTCCGATCAATCTGTTCCGCGCGCTGGTGCACAGTCCCGGCGCCGCGCGCGGCTGGAGCACGATCGGCAATTACATCCGTCACGGCAGCAAGCTCGACCCGCGGCTTCGCGAGATGGCGATCCTTCAGGTCGGCTATGTGGCGCGCGCACCCTATGAGTGGTCGCATCACGTCAAGATCGGGCGCGATTTCGGCGTCAGCGACGACGATATCCGCGCCATCGTTGCGGAGACCGAAGGCCGCGCCACGAACCTCGCGCCGTTCGACAAAATGGTGCTGAAGGCGGCGCGTGAAATGACCACCGATCTCGCGATCTCCGACGCGACCTTCGCCGCCTTGCGGGAGAAGCTCGACACCGGACTGGTCACGGACCTGGTTCTGACCATCGCATTTTATTGCGCCGTGGTGCGCGTGCTTGCCACCATGCAGATCGACGTCGAGGACGATTATCTGCCCTATCTCAAGCAGTTTCCGCTGCCTGCGCGCTAGCCGCTTATTGCCCAAGCGGCGCCCGGAATGACTGGTTGCGGACCCGCACCCCGACCGACTATCTAAGCGCGCATGAGCACCGCCACGGCATTACCCGCAACCGCTTCGCACGGCCTGATCGACGCGCATCTGAGCAAGATCGAGGACGTCGCGCGCGACACCAAGCTGTATACCTTCCAGCGCGTCGATGGCGGTAAACTGCCGTCCTACAAGCCCGGCGCGCATATCGACCTGCATCTGCCGAATGGGCTGCTCCGCCAATTCTCTCTGGTCGTCCCGGCATCCGATCCCGACAGCTACACTGTCGGCGTCAAGCGCGACGAAAACAGCCGTGGCGGCTCGCGCTATATCATCGAGAAGATGAAAGTCGGCGACCAGATCAAGATCAGCGCGCCGCGCAATAATTTCCCGCTGGTCGAAAATGCCGAGCACGTCGTGCTTATTGCCGGCGGCATCGGCATCACTCCGATCTGGTGCATGGCGCAAGAGCTTCAGGCCCAGGGCCGCTCATGGAAAATCCATTATGCATGCCGGTCGCAGGCCGACATGGCGTTCCTGAGCGACCTGAAAAAGCTCGATCCGAGTCTGGCACATCTGCATTTCGACGACGAAGCCGGCGGCAAGGTGATCGATCTTGCAGCCGCGATCGCTGAAGCACCGGCCAACGCGCACTTCTATTGCTGCGGCCCCAATCCGATGTTGAAAGCATTCGAGGCGGCGGCAACGAGCCGCCCGCGCGCCAACGTCCACATCGAGTATTTCACGCCGAAAGAGGACGTTTCCGCCGAAGGCAGCGACATCGGCGGCTTCTGGGTCGAGCTGGCGCGCTCTGGCGAGGAGTATTTCATCCCGCCCGGCAAGAAGGTGCTCGAAGTGCTGTTCGATGCCGGCGTCGACGTCGACTATTCGTGCGAGCTTGGCATCTGCGGCGCCTGCGAGACGCGCGTGATCTCGGGCACACCGATCCATCACGATTCGGTACTCAGCGAGGAGGAGCAGGCGACCAACGATAAAGTCATGATCTGCTGCTGCGGCTGCACCAGCGAGCGGCTGGTCCTCGATATGTAAGGCCGATATTAAGGCCCTGGCGCACCGCAGGACCGCTTTGAACCCCGCCCCTACCCGGTCAAGGCATGCTGCGATACAGTGGGCGCATGGACACCGCCGTCGAATCCCGACCGACAAGAAACTCGCTTACCAATGATCGTCAGGATCTGCGCTCATGGCTCGCGCAATTGCGCGACGCCGGCGAAGTGCAGGACATCGCCGGAGCGGAGCGCGAGAAGGAGATCGGCGGCATCGTCGACATCTACCAGCGCCAGATCGGCAACAAGGCAGTGCTGTTCGACGACATTCCAGGCTACCCGCGCGGTTATCGCATCCTCGCCAATATCCTGACCTCGGTTCGCCGCATCAACATCACGCTTGGGCTCGATCCGGATTCGAGCCCCGTCGATCTGGTGCATTACTGGCGGCGTTACATGAAAGAGGCGAAGGCCATTCCGCCGGTTACGGTGAAGTCCGGTCCGGTCACGGAGAACGTCCGCACCGGCGGCGACATCGACATTTTCAAGATTCCGGTGCCGCGCTGGCACGAGCACGATGGCGGCTACTACATCGGCACCGGCGACATGGTGATCATGCGCGATCCGGACTCGGGCTGGATCAACTACGGCGCCTACCGCGTCCAGGCGCAGCAGCCGAACGTGGCGACCGTGATGTTCTCGAAAGGCAAGCACGGCGACCTGATCAAGCGCCGCTATCACGAGCGCGGCGAACCCTGCCCGATCGCGGTGGTGTGCGGCATGCATCCGGCGCTGTTCATGATCGCCGGCCTGGAGATTCCCTATGGCAAGAACGAATACGATGCCGCCGGCGGCCTGATCGGCGAACCGGTCGAGGTCATTGCCGGACCGCGCACCGGGCTGCCGATCCCCGCGCACGCCGAGATCGCGTTCGAGGGTTTCATTCATCCGAACGATCTATTGGACGAAGGCCCGCTCGGCGAATGGACCGGCTACTACGCCGGCGGCTTGAAGAAGGAGCCGGCGATCCGCATCGAAACGTTCATGCACCGCGACGATCCGATCCTGCTCGGAGCGATCCCCGGCATTCCGCCCGACGACGACTCGTTCTATCGCGGTACCTATCGATCCGGCGCGGTGTGGAATCAGCTCGAGGCGGCCGGCGTGCCGGAAGTCAAAGGCGTGTGGGCGCACGCCGCGGGCGGCAGCCGGCTCTGGCTCACCGTGGCGATCAAGCAGCAATATGCCGGCCACGCCAAGCAGGCCGGCCTCATCGCCTCGCAGTGCCACGCCGGCGCTTACGTCAACCGCTTCGTCGTCGTGGTCGACGACGACATCGATCCGGCCGACATGGACAAGGTGGTATGGGCGATGTGCACCCGGTTCGATCCGCGCGAGGGCATGGAGACGTTGCGCGGCTGCTGGAGCTCGGCGCTCGATCCGATGGCCTATGCCAGCGACGATCCGCGCAATGCCCGTGTCGTCATCGATGCCTGCAGGCCGTTCAAGCGCCGCGACACCTTCCCGGTCGTGGTCCGCGCCAGCAAGGACGTCGAGGATCATGTGCGCGGCAAGTTTGGCGACGTGCTGCCGAAGTAATGCCATGAATGAAAAATTCGACATCACGCTGACCATCAACGGCCGCGATTATCCGATCCGCGTCGAGGCGCGCAAAACGCTGGTCGACGCCATCCGCGACGATTGCGGACAGACCGGCACGCATATCGGCTGCGAGCACGGCGTCTGCGGCACCTGCACCGTCATTGTCGACGACGAGGCGGTGCGTTCCTGTTTGATGTTCGCGGTGCAAGCTGGCGGCAAGAAGATCCGGACGGTAGAAGGCCTCGCCAACGGCGAAGAGCTGTCGGTGCTGCAACGCGCCTTCATCGAGAACCACGGCCTGCAATGCGGCTATTGCACGCCGGGCTTCCTGATGCTCGCCACCAACGCACTCGAAAAGAACCCGCACATCGACGACGAGGAATTGCTCGACGTGCTCGCCTCCAACCTGTGCCGCTGCACCGGCTATCAGAACATCATCAAAGCCGTGCGCGCCGCGCGCGATCAGATGCGCGGCGACGCGCCCGCCGAAAGAGTCTAGCTCTTTTCGACAATCTTCTGCCCCAATTGCCAACGCGCAATCGCGGCAATAGGCGCGCGATCGCGCTGACTTCTTGCCGAACTGGAAATCAATTCGCTGATTTTCGCCGCGCCGCTCGTCGCCGGAACGGCGCACTGCGCGCATCACAATGTGGCCTCATTCCGCCGGCGCCATTCAATCGAAATTAACGAAAAGTCGCCTCAATGTACCGGCAGATACGGGGCGGGTTCGGTCTCGTCGCTTTCCCATTCATGCGCGTCACGCCAGTGGCCGCCGGCACTCTGTTCGGGGAAGCGACTTACAAACTGGAAGCGAGGGGAATGGCGTTTGTAAGCGTGTGGCATGAGTCGGGGGACTACGGTTACGGACGTTCGGCACCCAACGCGCTCCCGCAAAAGCTGGGCCGCGCCGCTCTCGGCGGCGTCGCGCTCGTGTGCGCATGGGCGCTGTATGTCAATCTCACCGGCGGCGATGCCGGGCCGATCGATGTCTCCGGTACGCGCGCCGATCGGCTCGATTTTGCCGGCGGCCGAGGCGATAAACTTGTAGCGGCAAGGCCGCGGCCTTCGACGAGATCGAACGCGGGAGCGTCGGGGCTTGTCGCGGCCGCCGATTACGCCGCGCTGTTCGATCCGCGTTACACCCTTGGCCATTCGCCGGGAAGCTTTGTCGGCAGCGTGTTCGACAACACTCGCATTGCCGAAGCATTTAACGCCGCAACCCCGGCAAGCAGTGCGCAATCGCAGGACCAGGTCGCGACGCATTCGCCGTCTCCGCCGCCAATCCAGCAAGCACTGAACATGCCGTCACCACCGCAAAGCGCCGGCGCTGCGCCGAACGCGGCCGCGCCCGCACCGCAAATCCGGACATTGCAGGTCCGCGCCGCCGCGCTGCAGCGCGAGCATGCCGCTGCGGAACGCGTTGCCTCGATCGCTCCTGCCGCCGCGCCGACGTTTTTCGAAAAGCTGTTCGGCAAACGCCCCGGACCCACGCTCGCCTACGCTTCCGTCGATGACGGCGTCTCGGGCCACGACAGTGCGCCAACCGGCTACGATGGTCAGACCGCGGTCTACAATATCTCGACTCATACCGTTTACATGCCAGACGGAAGCCGGCTCGAAGCCCATTCGGGCCTCGGCAGCCTGCTCGACAATCCGCGCTACGCCGCAGCGAAAGATCGCGGCGTCACGCCGCCCAATGTCTACGATCTCGAATTGCGTGAATCACCCTTTCACGGCGTGCAGGCGCTGCGGCTGATTCCTCAGGACGAGTCGAAAGTGTTCGGCCGCTCCGGCCTCCTCGCCCACAGTTTCATGCTCGGCCCCAACGGCGATTCGAACGGCTGCGTGTCGTTTCGGGACTACGATGCGTTCCTGCACGCCTACATGAACCACGAGGTCAAACGGCTCGTCGTCGTGGCAGGCGGTTGATCGCATCCTGCCGGATCGAAGCGGCGTCGCGCTAGCTGCGATCAAGCGCCGCCAGTGCCGCTTTGGCCACTTCGACGTCCTGTTCGATTTTGGCGCCGCCGGCGGCGACCGCGCCGATGACTTCGCCGCCGACCTCGATCGGAAATCCGCCCGGCACGTTGGTGAAGTCGCCCATGCGCACGGTCATGCTCAGCGCATTCTCCTCCGGCGCATAGCCGGTCGGCAGCCGCTGCGACGCCGCGGTGATCGCTTTCCTCTGCGTGGTGATGATGGAGAAATGCCGCGCTCCGTCCATCATCAGGAATGCGATCATCCTGCAGCTCTGATCGACCACCGCCAGCGAGACCTTGCAGCCGAGCGCGTCGGCTTTTGCCACGCCGGCGGCGAGCATTTTCTGGCTGGCTTCGTGGGTCAGGCGGCGGGTCGGGACGGTATCGGGCATGGCACGTGGTCCTCGGCGGCGAGCATGACCAACTTCACACAAAATCGGCAATGCTGTTAGTCTCCGCGCCAGCGCTGTGGAAGTAAGAGGGGTCGATAAAGTGGGCAGTCCAGTCGCTTGGGATCGCGAGGTCGATATTGTGGTGATCGGCTCGGGCGCGGCGGGCCTGCCCGCCGCTGTCGTGGCGCGCGAAGCCGGCGCGTCGGTCATCGTGGTCGAGGCGGAAAGCCACATCGGCGGCCACGCCATTACCTCCGGCGGCAATCTGCCGCTCGGCGGCGGCACCAGCTATCAGAAGAAATACGGCATCGAGGATTCGCCCGATCTTTTCTTCCAGGACCTGACCGACTGGTCGGTGGTCGAGACCAACGGCTTCCCGCCCTACCGTTACAACGACCGCGAGCTCATCCGCGCCTTCGCCGACAACAGCGTCGCCACGTTCGAATTCCTGCTCGCGCACGGCGTCAAGGTCATCGACCGCAAGCCGAACAGCATCGGGCACGAAATCGGCGTCTCGGTGCTGCGCACCATGCAGATCTCGGTCGAGGACTGGCCGATGGTCCACACCGGCGGGCGGGCCGATCCGACCGATCCGGAGATCAGGGCCGGCGCCGGCCTGATACGGCCGCTCGAAGTCGCGGCGCGCAACGCCGGCGTCGATATCCTGCTTGAACACCGCATGACCGCAATCCATCGCGAGGAGATAAATTCCGGCCGCGTGATCGGCATCGCCGTCGACAACAACGGAACCAGGTTGAACATTCGCGCGGCCAAAGCCGTGATCATCGCCACTGGCGGCTCGACCGGCAACGTCAACTTCCGCCGCATGTTCGATCCGCGCCTCACCGAGGAATATTGCGGGTTGGCCGGCATGCCGTGGTCGGACCAGGACGCCAGCGGCGAGATTGCCGCGATGGCGATCGGCGGCGCGCTGTGGGGCCTGTTCAACTACACCGGCGAATTCGGCTCCGGCATCACCAAGCCGGGAGCGATCGGCTGCCAATATGGCTACGTCAATGTGCGCTGGCGGCCGGGCAGCGAAGTGTTCGACAAGGCGCGCGCCATCGGGCTGCCGGTCGCGGACTGGCAGGATGTCATCCTGGTCAACATGCTGGGCAAGCGCTTCTATGACGAGACCGGCGGCCACTTCAATTACAACACCTATCAGAGCACCAACCCGTACGAGCCGTTCAGCTACCTCAACGCCAAGAACGCCAAATACAATCCGAGCAATTTCATCAACGCCGCGCTTGCCGGGATCGGCGACGGCCGCAACGGCGGCGGCCCGATCTGGGCAATCTTCGACGCCGACGCGGTGGCGCGCGAGAAGTGGCAGCCGGTCCCGCCGCATGTCGACATCGATGCCGGTTTTTTCTTCGAGGCGGCCAGCATCGAGACGCTCGCAGCAAAGATCAAAATGAAATACCAGCGCGTACCGATGCCGCCGCAAAATCTCGCCGACACCGTGGCCCGCTACAACGCATTCGTCGATGCCGGCAAGGATGCCGATTTCGGCAAACCGAAACCGCTGTACAGGATTGCAAAGCCGCCGTTCTACGCCGCCTGGGCGACGCCGGTGATCCACGACACCCGCGCCGGGCTGCGCATCAACGCGCGCTGCCAGGTGATCGACATGAACGGCGAAGTCATCCCCGGTCTCTATTGCGGCGGCGAATCGGCCGGCGGCTTTTCCATGCACGGCTTGCCGCGCGCCACAGTACAGGGCTTCATCGCCGGCAGGGACGCCGTGACGGCGAATTCATGAACCGCCCGAGCAGTCGGCAGCCGCACCCGGCGGTGTGCAAGAGCTTCATCGCCGGAAGAAATGCAGCGATTGAAAGAAAGACGGCGTGCCGGCTGGCGGAGTTGCCACTTCACGCGGCATCGCCGGAGGCTTGACGGGCGCGCCTGGCGGATACTTCAGCAAATCCGAGACCTTGACGAAACTGTATCCCTCCGCCCGCAGCTTCTTGATGATGTCGGCAAGCGCGATGGCGGTTTCCGGCGCATTTGGCCCGCCGTGCATATGAAGAACGACAATGCTGCCGGGATGGACGTGCGCCAACACGTTGGACACGATCGGCTTGGCATATTTCTCGAAGCCGTCGCCGCCGTCGACGTCGCCGCCAATAACGGTATAGCCATGGTCTTCGACGATCTTTACGGCTTGTGCATCGGAGCAGAGTCCCGGAAACCGGAAATACTTGACGTGCGACACCGCATATTTTGTCAGCAGGTCATCGGTTTTTTGCACTTCGGCGGCTTGCTTCGAGTCCGGTATCGGAAACAGGCGGTAGCACGGCGAGTGAAACGCGCCGTGCGTATAGCTGTGATTGCCGAGCTCAAACAGCGGATCGGCTGACAGTTCCCTGGTTTCGCTGCTGTACGCCTCGATCCAGAGCCCGGTCATGAACAGGGTCGCCGGAACGTGTTCCTGCCGCAGCGTCTCGATGACTTTCTCGTTGTACCAGGACGCTACCCGTTTGCTCCTGAGCTCGCGCAGCATGCCCGGCGTCATATCGGCATCGAACGTCAGCGCGACGATCTTCTCGCTGGTCGCGGCACGATCGAAGCTCCCGCGCTGACCGGGCGAAGCCGACAAGGCCGTCGCGGCGATCAATGCCGCAATTGGCGTCAGGCCAATAAAGCTCCGCCTGGCATAAGCGAACTTTTTTGCACGTGACTGCAACACCAATGACCTTCTGGATCCAACGGGATCAATGCTGGAACGCAATCAAAGCGGCTTTGACGGGCAATAACCGAGCTTTCGCGCCAAGACGGCAAGTTCGCAGCCTTCGCAATAGCGCCGGTCCTTAAAGTCGATCCAGTTGTGGGCGTAAATGTGGTCCGGCGGGATTCTGTATCGCTCCTGGAGAAACGGCGCCAGCAGCAGCCAAGCCTGCACTTGCGCGGGCGTCACCGGCTTCGCCACATCCGGAAAATTGCCGATGAATTCCACGCCGATTGAATTTGTCTTGACGACCGAGTGATAGGTCTTCGCATTGTCGATGTACTTGTTGTCATTGCGGTCGCCGCCTTCGCCGTGGGTCGGTATGACATTCTCGGCGGTCGCCCAGTAAACGGTACCATCGGTTTCCACCCAAATCGTCACGCCGCGCTTGGTCGGATTGGCGAACTGGTCGCTCGCCTCGCGACGCGCACTTCCCGGCGGCCCTTCCGTCTGGTGAACGATGATATTCCTCCAGGCATTGGCCCGCGCCGGATCGCCAAGCGGATTGAGATAAATGATATTGAGACCTTCGATCTGCGGGCGGCCGGACAATCTGGCGGTCTCGACGAACGACGGGTGCGGCAGCATGCCAGCATCGATGCGAACCTGCCGGGCAATCGCCTCGTCGGCTTTGCGGAACTCCTCGGCGCTCACCTCGCCAGCGCCGTCGGGACGCCCCGCGAGCTCGCGGGCGGCATTCTGCCGTATCAGCTCATAATCCTTCGTCGCCGGGACACCGTCGGCCGCAAGGCGCGCGGCAAGCTCGATGCGCGGCACATCGGAAGGCGCGCTTTTCGCCGGACGATCTGCCTGGCTGCTTGCCGGAACAGCGACAGGTGAATTGGCGCAAGACTTTTCGTCTGCGCGCGCTAAACGGATGTCCGCCACTTCGCAGAGCACAACCGTTGTTGTCGCGAGCAGCACACATGCCGAAAGCCGCGCAATGCGTCGGGCCGCGGCACCGCGCATTGTTCGCTGCAAGCCCGCGTTACACCGTCGTCTGCGCAATGCCGGGCTTGCCGACCAGCGCCTCCCGGGCGCCGTCCTTGAACGCGACATCCGGCGGCAGCACCACCGAGCAGGAACGGATCTTCTGGTGCTCGACGTCGACACCCGGCGGCGTCACGCCCTTGTCGGCCAGCGCCTTGGCGGCGCGCATCAGGCGGTGCCGCGCCATGATGATGCCGTTGTCGGTGGAGACCAGGTTCTCCTTGGTGCGATCGCAAATCGGCCCCATGCTTTCCTGCAAGGACGAATCCTGAATGGCAAAGCCGGCGACGCCACTGAAGGTCTTGCCGGCTTTCTGCGCCGCGCGGTCAATCAGATAATCGTTGTCCTTGTTGGCGAGCGGCCGGTAGGTGCCGGGGATGTATTTGCAATGCACGCCGGCGCCGTCCTTCATGGCGTCGACTTCGGTCTTGCTCAGCGCCCGTACCGGATGGAAGTCGTAGGACCACGCCCAGCAATTCTCGTCGTCGATCGGCACCCAGAAATGGCCGTGGATCGGATGATCGCCGCGCGGCGGGATCATGGTGAAGCACGGCATCACCCAGGGCGTGATGCGCCAGTAGTATTTTCCGTTCTCGGCGTTGCGCCGCGCGCCGATGAACAGTCCGCCGGGCTGCTCCACCACCTCGAAATGCGGCTGCATGTCGGAGAGATTGTATTGGTTGCCTTTGGCTCCCTTGAACAGCGGATCGGTGCCGAGGTCGCCGCGATGCAGGAACGAGACGTGGCTCGAATCGATGCCGCCTTCCATGGCCTGGAGCCAGTTCGATTCCTGCAGACGCTTCGAGACGAAGGTCTGCTCCGGTCGCACCATGGCGAATTCCCACTCCGGCAGCGGCGGCTTCTTGTCGGCGGGCCCCATATAGGCCCACAGCACCTCACCGCGCTTCACCAGCGGGTAGGAGGTCAGCTTGACCTTCTTGCAGAACCCGCTCTCGACCGGTTCCGACGGCACCTCCATACACTGGCCGTTCACGTCGTATTTCCAGCCGTGATAGGGGCAGCGGAGCCCGCCCTCCTCGTTGCGGCCGAACCACAGCGAGACGCCACGATGGGCGCAGAATTCGTCGATCAGGCCGTATCTGCCTTCGGAATCCCGAAACGCCAGCAGCCGCTCGGACAGGATTTTGACGCGCACCGGCGGGCAATCGTTCTCCGGCAGTTCCTCGGCGAGCAGGACCGGCAGCCAGTAGCAACGGAAAAGCTGGCCCATCGGCGTGCCGGGGCCGGTCTGGGTCAGAAGCTCATTCTGTTCTTTTCGCAGCATCGTTGCGTGTCCATGACCAAATCGCGCTGTTCTATGAACAGTAAGGATTCGGCCGCGGCCGGGCAAGGCGCGGTGGCGCGGTGCGAACCCGCAAAATCGAGGGCTGGCGCCGCGCGGCCCGCTCAGGGACGGCACCGAATGACAGACCCGCAATATTGCGCAGCGTAACCGATCGTCCCGTTGCCCTCCGCCGGCAATTACGCTAAGTCCGCGCGCACCGGGTGCGAGTTTTGGAGGCACGAAATGGCCGACCATGGCGAGGTCGAATACGCAACTGCCGAGGGCAACGATTATGCCGCCCACGAGCAGACGTACGACAACTTCATCACGCTGGTGAAAGTCATCATGGGGATCGTGGTCGTCATCGTTATCGGGATGGCCTACTTCCTGGTTTGATCGGGGTCGCATGTAACGAATAGCGGCTGACTGCCGGCAGCCGGCAGCCGTCGGAGGACTTGATGAAGGTTGCGGTTGCTGCCGAAACCGATGCGGGCGAAGCGCGGGTCGCCGCGGTCCCCGAAACTGTCAAGAAGCTGATCGGGCTAGGCGCCGAAGTTGCCGTCATGCCGGACGCCGGTGTGAAATCCGGCATTCTCGACGCCGACTATACCGCCGCCGGCGCTTCGGTGACACCCGATGCCCTCAATGGTGCCGATGTTGTCCTGATGGTGCGCCGTCCGCAGGCCGGCGAACTGCCACGCCTGAAGAAAGGCGCCCTCGTCATCGCCATCATGGATCCTTATGGCAACGACGCCGCGCTGAAGCAGATGGCGGACGCCGGCATCACCGCCTTCGCCATGGAGCTGATGCCGCGGATCACCCGCGCGCAATCGATGGACGTGCTCTCGAGCCAGGCCAATCTCGCCGGCTATCGCGCGGTGATCGACGCGGCCGAGGAGTACGGCCGCGCCATGCCGATGATGATGACGGCGGCGGGAACCGTACCGGCCGCGAAGGTTTTTATCATGGGCGTCGGTGTCGCCGGATTGCAGGCGATCGCCACGGCGCGCCGGCTCGGCGCCATCGTCACGGCGACCGACGTGCGTCCGGCAACGAAAGAGCAGGTCGAAAGCCTCGGCGCAAAATTCCTTGCGGTCGAGGACGAGGAGTTCAAGAACGCGCAGACCGCCGGCGGCTACGCCAAGGAAATGTCCAAGGAGTATCAGGCCAAGCAGGCGGCGCTGGTCGCCGAGCACATCAAGAAGCAGGATATCGTCATCACCACCGCGCTCATTCCCGGCCGGCCGGCGCCGCGGCTTATTTCCCGGGAAATGGTTGCGTCGATGCGGCCCGGCTCGGTGATCGTCGATCTTGCCGTCGAACGCGGCGGCAATGTCGAAGGCGCAAAGCCCGGCGAAGTCGTCGAGGTCGGTCCGGCCAAGATTGTCGGCCATCTCAACGTGCCCGGCCGGCTCGCGGCCTCGGCCTCGGCGCTCTACGCAAGAAATCTGCTGACGTTCCTCGAAACCATGATCGACAAGAAAGACAGGAAGCTCGCGGTCAATTGGGACGACGAGATCGTCAAGGGCACGATGCTCACCCGCGACGGCGCAGTAGTGCATCCGAGTTTCATGCCGAAGACCGCGGCGTAAATGATTTACCTCTCCCCGTTGCGCGGGGAGAGGTCGAGTGAGCGAAGCGAACGAGGGGGAGGGGGCGTTGTCGCGAGTCTGAGCCCAGCGGAAACGCCCCCTCACCCCACCCTCTCCCCGCACGCGGGGAGAGGGAGTCAGGAGCCGTGCAATGATAATCCTCTCGATCGTCGGCCAGCTCGATCTCGCCGCTGTCGGTCAGACAGCAAACGAGGTCGTTAATCCGTTTGTGTTCCGGCTGTCGATTTTCGTGCTCGCGGTCTTCGTCGGCTACTACGTGGTCTGGTCGGTGACGCCGGCGCTGCACACGCCGCTGATGTCGGTGACCAATGCCATCTCCTCTGTCATCGTGGTCGGCGCGTTGCTGGCGGTCGGCGTCGCACTGGCTGGTGACGATTCCGGACCGATCTGGGCGCGCGCGCTCGGCTTCGTCGCGCTGACTTTCGCCTCAGTCAACATCTTCGGCGGCTTTCTGGTGACCAAGCGCATGCTGGCCATGTTCCAGCGAAAACAGAAATGACGACCATCATGAACCTTCTTCGTAAAATGGCATCGCCCAGGCATGACGGTCGAAAGTGTGGAGCAAACGCATGAGCGCCGAGATCGCCGCGCTTTGCTACCTGGTCGCCGGCGCCCTTTTCATTCTCGCGCTGCGCGGACTGTCGAACCCTGAAACCAGCCGGCGCGGCAATCAGCTCGGCATGATCGGCATGGCAATCGCGATCGCGACCACGCTCGCCGCGCACCCGCCGGCGAGCCTTGCCGCCTGGGGGCTGGTGGTCGCCGGCATGGCGCTCGGTGGCGGCGCCGGCGCGGTGATCGCACGCCGCGTGCCGATGACGTCGATGCCGGAACTGGTCGCCGCGTTCCATTCCCTGGTCGGCATGGCCGCGGTGCTGGTCGCGGCCGGCGCGCTCTATGCGCCGTCGGCCTTTGGCATCGGCACCGAGGACGCGATCCACGCGCAAAGCCTGATCGAAATGTCGCTCGGCGTCGCCATTGGCGCTGTCACCTTCACCGGCTCGGTGATCGCGTTTTTGAAACTGTCCGGCCGCATGAGCGGCGCGCCGATCCTGCTGCCTGCCCGGCACGCCATCAATATCGGGCTTGCGCTTGCGCTGGTCGCCTGCATCGTCTGGTTCTTCGAGACGCAGCAGCATGTCACGTTCTGGCTGATTGCCGGAATTTCTTTCCTGTTCGGCGTGCTTATCATCATTCCGATCGGCGGCGCCGACATGCCGGTCGTGATCTCGATGCTCAATTCCTATTCCGGCTGGGCCGCCGCCGGCATCGGCTTCACGCTCGAGAACACCGCGCTGATCATCACCGGCGCGCTGGTCGGGTCCTCGGGCGCAATCCTGTCCTACATCATGTGCAAGGGCATGAACCGCTCGTTCATCTCGGTCATTCTCGGCGGCTTCGGCGGCGAGGTCGCGGGACCGGCGGCGGGAGGCGAGCAGCGTCCGGTAAAAATCGGGTCGGCGGAGGATGCCGCGTTCATTCTCAAGAATGCCGGCAAAGTGATTATCGTGCCCGGCTACGGCATGGCGGTGGCGCAGGCGCAGCATGCGCTGCGTGAAATGGGCGACAAGCTCAAGGCTGAAGGCGTCGACGTCAGTTATGCCATCCATCCGGTCGCGGGCCGCATGCCGGGTCACATGAACGTGCTGCTTGCGGAAGCCAATGTGCCGTATGACGAGGTGTTCGAGCTCGAAAACATCAACTCGGAGTTTCCGCAGGCCGACGTCGCTTACGTGATCGGCGCCAACGACGTGACCAATCCGGCAGCCGAAGAAGACAAGTCTTCGCCGATCTACGGCATGCCGGTGCTGCAAGTTTGGAAGGCCGGCACGGTGATGTTCAACAAGCGCTCGCTGGCGTCGGGCTATGCCGGCATCGACAATCCGCTGTTCTACCGCGACAACACCATGATGCTGCTCGGCGACGCCAAGAAGATGACCGAGGAAATCGTCAAGTCGGTGTGAGGCGCGCTGAAATCCGGCGCCAGACATGGCAAACGAAAATCCGCCGCCGTTGCGCGCTCGCCGCTGGACGCCCTCGCCTGCCACCGGCAGGGGCTCTCGACCGGCGCCGTTTCGATCCTACCGCTTCATGTTCCGGCTGATCGGCATCCCTGCGCTCGCGGTCGCCGGCGTATTCATCTACAGCGGACTGCGCGACCGGCTGGTGCTGCCGACGTGCAATTCCGATCGCGCCAAGAAGACGCTGGGCGAGGTCCTCAAACAGCTCAAGCTTGAACCGACGCGCTACGAGCCGCTCAAGACCGTCTCCAGCACCAAGAACGACGTTGTTTGCAGCGCCGTCCTGCCGCTGCCGGACGGTTCCTCGGTTGCCGTCGACTATACGTTCTATTGGCAGGGCAACGACGCCGACATGAAATATTCGGTGGTGCGCCAGCCTGCTGAAGTCACACCGCCGCACTCATGATTGCCTTCACGGTTTCTTGGCGCTGTAGGCCGCTACAAAGGCGGTCACGGCAATCCGCACCCCGCGCTCGATCTGTTGGAGGCTCGGTGCCGGGGCGAAGTTGAACACGATCGGCTTGAACAGCATCGCGTGGCTCGATTCCATGAATTGCGCCGCGGCGATTTCGCAATCCTCGACGGCGAGTACGCCGGCATCGACCTGCGCGGCCAGATAGGCGGCGAGCCGCGCGATCCCGACGGCGGGACCGGCTTCGTAGAACTTCCGACCGATTTCCGGCATCCGGTCGGCGATGGCGATCACGGTGCGGACCGCCGAGGCTTTCTCCGGCCGGCACAGGAATTTGACGTAGGCGACGCCAAGTTTTGTCAGCACGGCCGCGACGTCGTGGTCGTTCGGGTCGAGATCGAAAATGCCTTCGGCTTGCGCGTCGCATTCCTGCTCGACGATGGCCTCGAACAATTCCTCCTTATTATCGAAATAGACGTAAAGCGTGCCTTTGGAGACACCGGCGGCGCGGGCAATGTCGTTCATGCTGGCGGCATCAAAGCCCTGCGCCAGGAATACCTCCCGGGCACCGTCGATGATCTGATTGCGTTTGGCGCTTTCGTCGCCGGTCGCGGGAACCGCCCGCTCCAATGTGGTCTGGCCGCTCATTTTCCTCGCCTTTCCTGCGTCTCCGGCTTTTTCGGGGCAACTATGTACCGGTAGTCGCTCGGCAAATTGCTTCCATGCAAATATAATATGACCGAACCGTTCGGTCAATATTGACATCGCTGCATCCCCACATATAAATGACCGAACCGTTCGGTCATCGCGCGCGGCTTGGGTCCACCCTTGGGAGCACAGCACATGTATCGCAAACAGGAATGGGAAAGCTCTTCCCGGGCCGACGTCGTTCCTCAGGCCCGGACCGCTGAAGGCCACGTTTCTGAAGGTCATGACCCGGAGCGTCTTCCCGACTCTGTGCCACCTCGGCCAATGGCCGAGGCTCGCCTGCCATCGCAGCCGAACCCAGCACAGGCCTCACCAATCCGTACGGCGCGGCCGCAGCGCTATAGCCGGCGCACGCTCGCGCTCGGCGCCGCACTCGTGCTTGCGGTCGGCGCGGGCGGCTGGTTCGGCTACCACTGGCTGACGGTCGGCCGGTTCACGGTTTCGACCGACGACGCTTATGTCGGGGCGTACAACACGACGCTGGCCGCCAAAGTGTCCGGTTACGTCGCCAACGTCGCGGTCACGGATAACGCGCAGGTTCATGCCGGCGACGTGATTGCTACGCTCGATGACGGCGATTATCGGCTCGCCGTGCAATCGGCACGCGACAAAACGGCGACCCAGCAAGCCACCATCGCGCGGATCGGTCATCAGGTCGAAGCCCAGCAGGCGGCCGTCGCGCAGGCCAAGGCGCAGCTTGTTTCCGCGCAGGCAGCGGCGACCCGCGCGCAACTCGAACTCGACCGCCAGAACAAGCTGGCCGCTCAGGATTTCGCCAGCCGCCAGACGCTGGAACAGGCGCAGTCGAACCGCGACCAGGCGGTTGCCGCCGTACAGGCCGCACAAGCCGCGCTCGATTCCACTACCGCCAATGTCGATGTCCTCAAAGGGCAGCAGCAGGAGGCGATGAGCACGCTTGACGAGCTCAAGACCTCGCTCGCCAAGGCCGAACGCGATCTGTCGTTCACCGTCATTCGCGCGCCGATCGACGGCGTGATCGGCAATCGCGCGGTGCAGACCGGCGACTACTTGCAACCCGGCCAGCGGCTGGCGAGTCTCGTGCCGCTCGACGGAGTCTATGTCGACGCCAATTTCAAGGAAACGCAACTGGCGCGGCTGCGGCCGGGCCAGCCGGTTTCGATCGCGGTCGACGCACTGCCGCAGGACGACATTCACGGCACGGTAGAGAGCCTCTCGCCGGCTTCCGGCGCTGTGTTTTCGCTGCTGCCGCCGGACAACGCGACCGGAAACTTCACCAAAATCGTGCAGCGGCTGCCCGTGCGCATCGGCGTGCCGGCCGCCGTCGCCGACCAGGGCCGGCTGCGCCCAGGCATGTCCGTCGTGGTGAGCGTCAATACCAAATCGACCGCGCTTGCCGATAACTCCGCCACGCAGAACCAAGCGGCGCGCTGAACGCGCGCCGGGAGGCGGCCATGAGCTCCACAGCGACCGTATCCGCCAGTATCCCCGTCCCGGCTGACGCCGAGCGCATCGACCCGGCGCGCCTGCTGGCGTTCCTGGCGATGTGTTTCGGCATGTTCATGGCGTTCCTCGATATCCAGGTGGTGTCGGCGTCGCTCGCGGAAATCCAGGCCGGCCTCGCCGCATCGAGCGACGAGATCACCTGGGTGCAGACCTCCTATTTGATGGCCGAGGTGGTCGCCATTCCGTTGTCCGGCTTCCTGTCGCGCGCGCTCGGCACGCGCCTCATGTTCGCCGGTGCCGCCGCGGGGTTCACCATTGCAAGCCTGATGTGCGGCCTGACCTCATCCATGAGCCAGATGATCGTCTGGCGCGCGGTGCAGGGCTTCATCGGCGGCGGCATGGTGCCTACGGTATTTGCCTCCGCCTACACCATCTTTCCACGCTCGCGCATGCCCGTGATCGTGCCGATGATCGGACTGGTGGCGACGCTCGCGCCGACCATTGGCCCCACGGTCGGCGGCTACCTCACCGACAGCTTCTCGTGGCACTGGCTGTTCTTCATCAACGTCGTGCCAGGCATCGTGGTGACGATTGCGGCGATCACCTTGATCGATTTCGACAAGCCGGATTTCTCGCTGTTCGAGACCTTCGACTGGGTCGGACTGATTTCAATGGCCTCCTTCCTCGGCACGCTCGAATACGTGCTTGAGGACGGACCGCGCTACGACTGGCTCGACGACTCAACGATCGCGATGGCGGCGGCGATCTCGGCGGCGTCCGCGGTCATTTTTCTGATCCGCGTCATCACCGCGCGCAATCCGATCGTTGACCTGCACGCGTTTCTCGACCGTAATTTTGCGCTCGGCAGCATATTCTCGTTCGTGCTCGGCATTGGCCTTTATGGCCTGACTTATCTTTATCCCGTCTATCTCGGCGAGATCCGCGGTTATGATGCGCTGATGATCGGCGAGACCATGTTCGTCTCGGGCGCCGCAATGTTCCTGTCCGCACCGGTGGTCGGCCAACTCATGAACCGCGTCGATCCGCGACTCATGCTTGCCGCGGGCTTTCTAATCTTCGCGGCGAGCAACTGGGAAGCGAGCTACCTGACGCACGATTGGGATCATGCAGAGCTGTTCGTTCCGCAGGTATTGCGCGGCATCGGCATGATGTTCGCGATCGTGCCGATCACCAATCTTGCGCTCGGTACGCTGACGCCGGATCGGCTGAAGAACGCGTCGGGCCTGTTCAACCTGACGCGTAATCTCGGCGGCGCCGTCGGCCTCGCCGCACTCAACACCTTGCTCGACAATCGCATCGACCTGCACCTGGCACGGCTGCATGAGTCCATTACCTGGTCGCGTGAGCCCGTGGTCGAGGCACTCAACGGTCTTGCTGCGCGCATCCCAGGCTCCGACGCGCAGGCCATGGCGCTCAAGCAATTGTTTCTCTACGTGCGCCAGCAGGGAACCGTGATGGCGTTCGCCGATCTTTTCCTGTTGCTGTCGTTCCTCTACGTGGCGATTGCCGTGATGGTCGTCCTGATGCGCCGCCCGGCGCCTCTCCCGGCCGGTGCAGGCGGACATTAGCTCCGAGGTCGCAAGCTACTGGGCCGGATCGGGCTTGCCATAGCCTCCCGCCGTCGGCGTCTGGATGATGATCGCCTCGCCGGCATCGACCACCGTGGCATCGGCGCCTTTGAGCCGCTCCATGGTGCCGTCTTTTCTGCGCACCCAGTTCTCGCCGATCTGGCCGTCCTCGCCGCCCGCCATGCCGAACGGCCGAACTCGGCGGTGGCCGGACAGGATGGTGTATTCCATCTTCTCCAGAAACCGTACCGTCCGCCGGATGCCGTCGCCCGCGCTCCATTTGCCTTTACCGCCGGAGCCTTTGCGGATGTGGAAATCCTCCAGCAGGACCGGATAGCGGAATTCGAGAATTTCAGGATCGGTGAGCCGCGTATTGGTCATGTGCGTGTGCACCGCATCGGTGCCGGGAAAACCAGGACCGGCCGGCGAGCCCGAACAAATCGTCTCGTAATACTGATACGTGTCGTTGCCGAAATTGACGTTGTTCATGGTGCCTTGCGCCGCCGCCATGGCGCCGAGCGCGCCGAACAGCGTGTCAGTGACCATCTGCGACACTTCCACATTTCCGGCGACGACGGCGGCTGGATAGCGCGGCGCCAGCATGGAATTGTCCGGGATGACGATGTGGATCGGCCGCAGGCAGCCGGCATTCATCGGGATGTCGTCGTCGACCATGACGCGGAACACATAGAGCACCGCCGCACGTGTCACCGGCTCGGGCGCGTTGAAGTTGGTGCCCTGCTGCGGCGAGGTGCCGGTAAAATCGACCGTCGCCTCGCGCTTCTTCTTGCCGACCGTGATCTTCACCACAACCATGTTGCCCTGGTCGGCCTCATAGGTGAATGCGCTGTCGTGCAGGCTCTCGATGACGCGGCGCACGCTTTCGTCGGCATTGTCCTGAACGTGCTTCATGTAGGCGCGCACGACCGTGAGGCCGAACTGCGCGATCATCTTGTGCATTTCCCGCGCGCCTTTTTCGCAAGCCGCGATCTGCGCTTTCAGGTCGTTGACATTCTGCAACGGATTGCGCGCCGGATATTTCGCGTTGGTGAGCAGATCGTAGAGCGCGGCTTCGCGGAATTTGCCGCGATCGACCAGCTTGAAGTTGTCGATATAGATGCCTTCCTCGTCGATCGTCGTGGCGATCGGCGACATCGAGCCGGGGGCAATGCCGCCGATGTCGGCGTGATGGCCGCGCGACGCTACCCAGAACAGGATTTTCCCCCTCCCTACCCTCCCCCGCTTGCGGGGGAGGGATAGGGAGGGGGTGTCGAATACCGGGGTGCATACCGTGAGATCGGGGATGTGGGTACCGCCGTTATACGGCGCATTGATGAGGTAGGAATCACCCGGCCTGATCCGGCCCTTGTTTTCGCGGATGATGGTCTCGACGGCGCGATCCATCGAGCCGAGATGCACCGGCATGTGCGGGGCGTTGGCGACCAGCGAGCCGTCGGCATCGAACACCGCGCAGGAAAAGTCGAGCCGTTCCTTGATATTCACCGAGTACGCGGTGTTTTGCAGCGCCACGCCCATCTGCTCGGCGATCGACATGAAGAGATTGTTGAACACTTCCAGCATCACCGGATCGGCTTTGGTGCCGACCGCGCGCATCCGGCGGAGCTTCTGCACCCGCCGCAGCACAAGGTGATCCTTCGCCGTCAATTCGGCCTGCCAGCCATGCTCGATGACAACCGTTTGATGCGGCTCGATGACGATGGCCGGCCCCTTGATCCTGTGCCCCGGCGCCAGCGTGTCGCGGGTATAAACCAGCGCACGATGCCACTTACCGCCCGAGAAGAACCGGGTGCGCCGCGCCGGCATCGGCAATTTGCCCCGCGTCGGCTTACGCGCCTTTTCCCTGAACCTCGCGCCGCCGCCGACCGCCTCGACCGACACCGCCTCGATCACCAGCGTCTTTGTACGGTCGACGAAGCCGAACTGCGCCCTGTGTGCGCGCTCGAAGGCTGATTTCATTTTTTGCAGGGAGAAAAGCTGCGTCTCCCTTCCCCCTTGTGAGGAGGGAGAAGAAAGAGTGCCGGCATCCACAATGAGCGGCGTATCGGTGCCTGCGTAGCGGATATGCGCGCGGACATGCAGCGTGATCCGGTTCACAGCCACGCCCTGGCCCCTGACTTCACCGATCGCATCGCGTCCAAGCCGGCGCGCCATGCTCTCGAGCGTCTTGCGCGCCTTGTCGCCGAACGGCTCCTCGATCGCCTGCTGGCGAACGCTGCGGATATCAGCGAGCCCCATGCCGTAGGCCGAGAGCAGTGACGACAGCGGGTGAATGAGTACGCTGGTCATGCCGAGCGCGTCGGCGACCAGGCAGGCGTGCTGGCCGCCGGCGCCGCCGAAGCAATTGAGCGCGTAGCGGGTCACGTCGTAACCGCGCTGCACCGAAATCTTCTTGATCGCGTTGGCCATGTTTTCGACCGCGATCTTGATGAAGCCGTCGGCAACCTGCTCGGCGCTCCTGCCGTCGCCGATCTCCTTGGCCATGGCCGCGAACGCCGTGCGTACCGCATCGGCGTCGATCGCCTGGTTCTGCCGCGGTCCAAAAATCTTCGGAAAGAAATCCGGAATGAGCTTGCCGACCATCACATTGGCGTCAGTCACCGCCAGCGGCCCGCCGCGGCGGTAGCATTTCGGGCCTGGGTTGGCGCCGGCGGAATCCGGTCCGACGCGAAACCGCGCGCCGTCGAAATGCAGGATCGAGCCGCCGCCGGCCGCAACGGTATGGATCAGCATCATCGGCGCGCGCATGCGCACGCCCGCGACTTCGGTCTCGAAGGCGCGCTCGTACTCGCCGGCGTAATGCGACACGTCGGTCGAGGTGCCGCCCATGTCGAAGCCGATTAGCCGTGTGAAGCCCGCGGCACGTCCGGTCTCGGCCATGCCGACGACGCCGCCAGCGGGTCCGGACAGGATCGCGTCCTTGCCGCGGAACAGATCCGCCGCGGTCAGTCCGCCGGACGACATCATGAACATCAGGCGGGTGCTAACCGCTCCCCCTTGTGGGGAAGGATTCAGATCTCCCGCCACCGTCGCCACGTAGCGGCGCAGGATCGGCGAAAGATAGGAATCGACCACCGTGGTATCGCCCCGGCCGACGAGCTTGATCAGCGGCGAGACTTCGTGGCTGGCCGAGACCTGTTCGAAACCGAGCTCTCGCGCCAGCGCCGCGACGCGCTTCTCGTGGTCGCTGTAGCGATAGGCGTGCATCAGCACCACGGCGACGGCGCCGATGCCGTCGTCTCTGGCGCGCGTCAGTTCGGCGCGCACCGCGTCGAGATCGAGCGGGCGTTCGATGGTGCCGTCGGCGCGCACGCGCTCATCGACTTCGACGACGCGCTCGTACAGCATGTCGGGCTTGACGATGTGCTTCGCAAAGATTTTCGGCCGCGCCTGATAGCCGATGCGCAGCGCGTCGCGAAAGCCCTTGGTGATGAGCAGCAGCGTACGGTCGCCCTTGCGCTCAAGCAGCGCATTGGTGGCGACGGTGGTGCCCATCTTCACGGCGGCGACGCGCCCGGCCGGGATCGCCTCGCTTGGCTTGAGCCCCAACAGGTGGCGGATGCCGTGCACGGCGGCGTCCCGGTAGGCCTCAGGATTTTCCGACAGCAGCTTGTGGGTGAGGAGCGCGCCGTCCGGCCGCCGGCCGATCACGTCGGTAAAGGTGCCGCCGCGGTCGATCCAGAATTCCCAGCTTGCCGACCCGCCACCCGACATGCGCTCGATCCCGCCCCGAACTTGTGACACAGTGGGCAGAACCGGACACCCACGGACGCCTAGACGACTATTGGAGGACGCCAGGATGCACAAGATCGCAATCTCGCAAGCTGCCCTCGACCGCATGAAGACCCGGATGGGCAAGATGCATCCGTTCGATGCGATCGACCCGCGCAAGACGGCGCTCGTCGTCATAGACATGCAGAATTATTTCGTCAAACAGAGCCATCAAGGCGAAGTGCCGCTCGCCCGCGAGATCGTGCCGAACATCAACCGGCTTGCCTCCGCGCTGCGCGGTCGCGGCGGCCACGTCGTCTGGGTCCGCAACGGCACGGCCAATACGCGGGAAAGCTGGTCCAATTACCACGGCTATCTGCAAAAGCCGGAGCGCGCCGAGCGGCGCCTCAAGGCGATGGACATCGGCGAGGACGGCTACGCGTACTGGCACGGCAACGACATCCAGCCCGAAGACGCGCAGATCACCAAGAACCGCTACAGCGCCTTCATTCAGGGTTCTTCCGGCATCGAGCAGCATCTGCGCCAGCGTAACATCGACACCCTGCTGATCACCGGCACCGCCACCAATGTGTGCTGCGAAAGCTCGGCGCGCGACGCCATGATGCTGAATTTCAAGGTCGTGCTGGTGTCCGACGGCCTCGCCACCCACACCGATGACGAGCACAACGCTACGCTGTCGGCGTTCTACGGCCAGTTCGGCGACGTGCAGACCGTGGACGAAGCGATGCAATCGCTCGAGCGCGGCGACAAGAAAGCCGCCGCATAAGAACACGGCCCGCTTCGCAGATCGTGTCTATTCCAATCCGGCGCGGCGAAAACCTTCCAGATAGTGTTCGCGGTCGCCCTCCTGCCTGATCGGCATGTGACTCGCGATCCAGGCAAGGGAAATGTTCGGCTGGACGCGCCGCAGCTCGTGCAGCGCTGCCGCGGCGACGCGATGCTGCCCCGCCATGCCGGCGGCGGCGGTCAGCACCCGGTGGGCGCCGACGAAGTCGCCGCGCAGCCGGATGCCTTCACGCGCCAGCCGCATCGCCTCGTCGTAGTTGCGCCCGACGAAATAGGCCCAGGAGGCGATGCCGTTATAGACCGCGGCCAGCGGATCGCGCGGGCTCAGGCGAAGGGCGCGCTGCACCGGCGGCACCCCCTCCTGCCAGCGTCCGCAATAGGCGAGTGTCAGACCGTAATACGCCTGCGCCATCGAGAAGTTGGGATTGAGCTGCAGCGCCGATTCGAACTCCGCCAGTGAATCGTCGAACCGGCGCGCAAACAGATAGACGCAGCCTAACGCGAAGTGGGCCCACGGGTCTTCGCTGTCGGCAAGGATCGCCGCCGCCGCCGCTCTTTCGGCGATCGGCGCGACAACGGCCATATCCTCCCAGCCCATGTGGGCGCTGAACGTGTGACTGGTGGCGAGCAGGCCGAACGCTTGGCCGTATTGCGGGTCGATGGCGGTCGCCTTTTCCAGCAAGGCTTGAGCGACAACGTTGTCCTGACGGGTCACTTGCCAATAGTGCGAGAGCGCCCGCATCAGCAGATCCCAGGCATCCATGCTGTCCGGGTGCTTGCGCCGGGCGCGGAAGTTCTCGGCCGCGTAAAGCTGCGGCTCGATGGCAGCGACGATCGCTTCCGTGATCTCGTCCTGCACCACGAATACATCGGCGAGATCGCGGTCGTAGCGTTGGGCCCAAATGTGACTGCCGGTCGAGACGTCGTTGAGCTGCGCGGTGATGCGGACGCGTTCCCCGACCTTGCGGACGCTGCCCTCGACGACGTAGCCGACGCCGAGCTCCTCGGCGACCTGCTTCAAATGCACCGCCTTGGCCTTGTAGGTGAACGAGGAGTTGCGCGCGATGACGAAGAACCAGCGCAGCTTCGACAGCGCCGTGATGATGTCTTCGCTGATGCCGTCGGAAAAATACTCCTGCGCCGGATCGCCGGTCATGTTAGTGAACGGCAGGACGGCGATGGCGGGCCGATCGGGCAACGGCAAGGCTGGCCGCGACGGGTCGCCAGCTTGCTCCTGCGGTCCGCCGGGCGCTGCTTGCGCGGCGGTCACGCGTACCTCGCCGACGAAGCGAAAGCCCTTGCGGGCAATAGTGCGGATCAGCTTCTGCTCTACGCCGCTGTCACCGACCGCTCGACGCGCCGCATTGATGCGGCTGGTCAAGGTCGAATCTGAGACGGCCCGGCCGGCCCAAACCGCCTCAATGAGATCACCCTTGCTGACAACGTGATCGCGATTCGTGATCAGGTGGACCAGAAGATCGAAGACTTGGGGTTCGATCGCAATCGCGTCCGCGCCGCGGCACAGCTCGCGCCGTTCGATATCGAGTTTATGGCCCGAAAACGCAAATTGCACGGCGTCGCCCTCGTTCCGGCAGCGATGGCGGACCTGAAGAGATAATCAGGCCCGTCTCAAGGACAAATCAAGCGGTAGGCAAAGCCTTGCAGCCGCACCGCTGGCATCATCGCTGACCTCCCGGGCGGGAGGGAAAGCCGATTTGGAGGATATCATGACTGAGCTTCAAGCCGTCGACCAGACTGCGTCCGGCCAAGGCCACGTCATCGGGCGCGTTATGGCGTTCCTCTATGGCATCGCGGCCTATGCCTTCTTCTTCATCACCTTTCTCTATGCCATCGGCTTCGTCGACGACATGGTGGTACCGAAGACCATCGACGCCGGCTCCGCCGGACCGGCGCTGCAAGCGCTGATCGTCAATCTGGTGCTGATGTCGATTTTTGCCATCCAGCACAGCGTGATGGCGCGCCCAGCATTCAAGCGCTGGTGGACGAAATTCGTGCCGCTTTCGGTCGAACGTACAACCTACGTGCTGCTTGCATCAGCCGCGCTGGCGTTGTTGATCTGGCAGTGGCAGCCGATGCCCGCCGTGGTGTGGCAAATCGGCGAACCGCACTTCGCCACGGCCGTGACGGTGCTGTCGTTCCTTGGCTGGCTCATCGTTCTGACCAGCACATTCCTGATCAACCACTTCGAACTGTTCGGCCTGCACCAGGTCGCCAATAACCTCACCGGTCGGCCGATGCCCGAGCTGCGCTTCCGCACCCCGCTGTTCTACCGGTTGGTACGGCATCCGATCTATCTCGGGTTCATCGTCGCGTTCTGGGCGGCGCCGACCATGACAGTCGGCCGCCTCCTGTTCGCGGCGGTGACGACGGCCTACATCTTCGTCGGCATCTGGTTCGAGGAGCGCGATTTGATCGGCATGTTCGGCGACCAGTATCGCCGCTATCGTGAGCGCGTGCCGATGCTGCTGCCGTGGCGCCGGCCGGATTAATCCGGCGGAGCCGAGCCCGAACCGCGACTCTGAATAGGCGCCGACTTCGTCAGGCCGGCGCCTTCATGTCCTCCGGCGTCGGGACAAATTTTTCCATCTTCGGCGTCGCGCCGTTCTTGCGCATGTCCTCGAGCCAGATGCGGTGAATGCGGGGATCCTGATCCTCGTATTCGATCTGGTCGCCGCCGTCCTTAACGCTCTTCGACACCGCCGGCAGGTCGTCGCCGCCGGCGCCGAGGAGCGAAATGCGATTGGCGAGCGTGGTCGGATAGCGCAGTCCGCCGACCGCCGTCGCCAGATAGCGCGCCGGCTGCGGCCCGGTGTTGAAGTGCTGGTGGAATTGCCGGTCGGACGGCACCAGGACCATGCCGTGTTTCCAGTCGATGCGGCGGAAGTCCTTCTCACGCTCATACCAGAGCAGCGAATAACCCTGCCCGACCACGCACATGACATGGAAACTCGGGCCGTGGCGGTGACCTTTCTTGTAGGTGCCGACCGGCATTTCCGAGATATGGGCGTGCATGGTGCCGTCGGCGAGCACGAACATGATATTGGTGCCGCCGGCGCCGCGATCGCCCCAGCTTTGCAGTTCGATCGCCGTGAGGTCGGGCACGAAATTCGTCTCCCACATGTGGTTGCCCTGGCGCACGGTAATGAGATCGCCATCGCCTGAGAAATACTCCTTCTTGCCGGCACGCTCGCTGAAATCGAAATCGCTGCCGAAGACGAAAGCTTCGTTGTGAAACACGTTCATGATCATCGGCAGGTTCGTCGTGGTCACGAGCAGCGCCCGTTCGGTACCGCTGCCGTTGAAATGGCGGTGACTGGCGTTGAGCGGAATCGCGAACAGGCTCTTGGCGCCCCACTCGAAGCTGCGCCTGGTGCCGTCGGCCAGTTCGATCTGGGTCGAACCGGAGCCTTCCAGCACATAGATCACTTCCTCGTACAAATGCCGCTGCGGCGACGTCGATTTGCCGGGCGCGATGTCGAGCAGGAACATATCGGCGAAGTCGCCGCGGCCCTTCAGGTGCACCGCCGCACCGTTGACGCCATAGCGCGGCCACGGCGCGGTCTCGACGCCGAACAGATAGACGCCGTAATCCTCGGTGACCGGAAGGCCCTCGGCCTTTAGCCAATCTAGATAGGGATCGATGCCGAAGCGCGCCTTGGCTTGCGGCTTTTCGCGAATGTTCATGTCCTCCTCCGGTATCGCCTTGTTACAGGGAGAATACACCGCTCGATGCGCGGGAGCTATGCAAACAGCAGCGACTTGATCACCACCGGCACCACGCCGGGCGGCGCGATCAGTTCGCCGACGTCGACATAATCGAGTTCCTGCAACTCCATGCCGTCGATCGAAATGAGCTTGCCCGGCCAGTGCAGCTCGCGATGCATGATCCGGCCGAAGGTCTTGCCGACGTCGCCATCGACCATGATCAGCAGCAGCTTGATGCGGTCCGCGAGCGGGCCGAGAGCGCGCAAAATGCCCTCGCCCGCAGCCTTGAGCCGGGAATGCTCCGGGTCGCCGCGCCAGTCGAAAGCGATGGCGATGTTGCCGTGGCGGTCGAGATCGACCTCGTCGAGGCCACCGCGGATGGCGGCGGCGAGCCGGTCCGGATCGACATCGCCCGCGCCATGGAGGCCGACACGGATCACCGGGACGTTGTGCACCGGCAGCACGTATGGATCGGGCAGATAGATGGTCTTGCCGCTGACTTGCACGGTGAATTGCGAAGCGCCGATCACCGTGGCTCGGATGCGCTGGCCGGGATCGATCAGCGGCAGGCCGGACCGCCGGCTCAGCTCGCCGGCAAACGCGGCGGCGAGCGGCTTTGCAATATCGCCGAAGGTTTCCGCCTCATGGCCGAAAATATATTCGGCAACGCCGCCGGAAAACGTCAGCGCCGCCGGCGCAACGGTGCGCAGCAGCGGCTCGGTGAGCAGGAGAGATTGCCCGAGCGCGTCAAGCGGCGCGCCGGTAATGACGTCGGCCGCGATCGTCGCCAGGCGTCGCACGATGCGGTCACGGACAGAATCGTCAGCAAATGTCTGCGGCGACGCGTCGATGCCGAGATCAGCGGCGGCCAATTGCGCCGATTGATCGATACGGGACCAGGCGCCGGTCTCGTCCCGCGCGACGAGCCGTCCGCCGACCGCGAAAGCGCAAAGCCCGACGATCGTGCCGCGATCGATCAGCGCGAGTTTGGTGGTGCCGCCGCCGATGTCGACATGAAGCATGCAGGCGTCGCGCGCTTTCGAAAGCGCCACGGCACCCGAGCCATGGGCGGCAAGCCGGCTTTCGAGTTTATGGCCGGCGGTGGCGCAGACGAATTTGCCGGCCTGCGCGGCGAACAGCTCGTCGATGGCGCGGGCGTTTTTGCGCTTGATCGCCTCGCCGGTGAGGATGACCGCACCGCTGTCGACCTCTCCTTGCGTGAATCCCGAATCGCGATAGCAGCGCGCAATGAATTCGCCGAGCGCCTTCGCGTCGATAGTGCCGTCGGGCAAAAAGGGAGTCAGGAGTATAGGCGAGCGCCACGCGATCTCGCGGCCGACAACGACAAAGCGACTCGAAAGCCCCTGCTGTTGCCGCTGCAAGGCGACTTTTGCAAACAACAGATGCGATGTCGAACTGCCGACATCGATGCCGACCGTGGTGAACGCGACGTTGTCCTGATCCCAGATCGTGCGCGCGATGGCGGCGCGCTCGGCCGGGGTCTCGATGTGTTCGTGATCGAACTCGACTTCGTGCATGGCTTTGCGTACCGGCTATTGAGTTACAATGCAGTCTGGGCGGACACGGATCAATCGCAAAGCCCTGCAAAATCGTCATTCCGGCCGAGCGAGCACAGCGAGCGAGAGCCGGAATCCATAACCACCGACCTTGCAGAATTCATAGCTGTGCTTTCAACTGCGACAATCGTGATTATGGATTCCGGGTTCGCGCTGCGCGCCCCGGAATGACGCAAAAAATGCCTCGTCTCAACCTCACCTACGCCAGTTGCAAATACGATCGCATCGAGGCGCTGCGCTCGGGCGAGGTCCGGGCCGAAAGCATCGATCTCAACGTCATGGTGTTTCCGTCCGGGCGGCAGATTTTCGATCGCATGATCGGCGGCCAGGAGTTCGATGCGTCGGAATTGTCGGCGTCGGAATTCGTCGCCCACGCCGGCCGCGGCAACAGCCCGTTCGTCGCCATACCGGTCTTTCCGTCGCGGGTGTTCCGGCACGGCTACATCTTCGTCAACAAGCGCGCCGGCATCCGCACGCCGAAAGACCTCGAAGGCCGCCGGCTCGGCCTGCCGCTCTACACGCAGACCGCCTCGATCTGGCTGCGCGGCCATCTGATGCATCAGTTCGGCGTGAACATCGATACCATCCGTTGGGTGCAGGGCGCGGTTGAAAGCGGCGGCAGCCACGGCAACCCGCACACGCTGCCGCTGCTTCGCCCCGTAGCTATCGAGCAGAACCGCACCGGCCGTCCGCTCGGCGAACTGCTCGCGCGCGGCGAGATCGATGCCTATCTCGGTTCGCGCAAGCCGCCGTCGTTCGGCACCGACCCCGACGTGGTACGGCTGTTGCCGGACCATCACGCGCGCGAGCGCGAACTTTACCGGCGCGACAGGATTTTTCCGATCATGCATCTCGTCGCCATCCGGCGCGCGGTGTACGAGGCCAATCCCTGGATCGCGTCGAGCCTCTACGCCGCTTTTGTCGAGGCCAAGCGCATCGCCTGGACGCGGCTGCGTTACGCCGGCTCGCTCGCCGCCATGCTGCCGTGGCTGCAGGACGAGATCGAGGAGATCGACGAGGTGTTTGGCGGCGATCCTTTTCCCTACGGCGTCGAAGCCAACCGGCCGACGCTCGAAGCGCTGGTGCAGTACATGCACGAGCAGCATTTCATCGCGGAGCGGATGCCGATCGAGACTCTGTTCGTGCCGCTGCCAGGCGCAACCGGGACCTGATCCGTCAGGACCGGGCCCGCCGCCCCGACAATCACATGGACCTCGGGGCAAGCGCGGCGGCGGCGGCGGCAGGAGTATTATTTTCCCTTATCCTGCTCAAGAATGCCGGCGACGGCGATGATCTCGTTGCGGGCGTATTTCGGCAGACCGGCGCTGATGGAATCGCCGGAATTGAACGACGACTGGCCCGTCAGCACCTGCGCCGGCACCAGATTGTGCAGGATCGGCACGTTCTCGTAATCGCGCTTCTTGTCGAGCAGATCGGCGCCGACCGCGATCGCCATGAAGGCGGTGACGACTGTCTTGTTCGGATCGGTGGGATGGTTCTGGAACACGGCGAAGAGCTTGCCGAATCGCATCAATTCGTTGACGTGAAAGATGCTCTGTTCGAGTACGCCGGAGATCGGGGTGTCGAGCGCCGTCAATTTCCGCACGCCGTCCTGATCCACGTCACCGGGCGTGAGCGCCGACAGCTCGCTTTCGAAATCGATGTGATCGGCAACCTTCCTGGCGCTGTCACGGATCTTGTTGACCAGCAGGATGCCGAGCGGGATTTTGCCTTCCATCTTGTAGGTCGACATGGCGCAGATCGAGACGGCGCGGCCGGTGCACCACTTTCGGTCGGGATTGTCGTTGCCATCATCGCCGTCGCTGCGCAGCTGAACGACCTGATCGGCGCTGATCTGCGTGTGCTTGATTGCCGGGTCGATCCTTTGCAGAAACGGCAGCGTCACGTAGCGCGAGAGGTCGATGCTGTCGGGTGCGCGGTCGATCAGGAAGCGGGCCTGCGCGACGTACATGTAAAGCTTGCCGCTTGTGGCATCGGCACTGCCGCTCGCGCCGCGCGGACCGGGCTCGGTATAGCCCGGAAACAGAGCGACAAAATTCTTCTGGTTGGGATGTTTGCTTGCCCAGTCATCGAACCGCATCAGATAGGCATCGCTGTCAGCGCCGTTGCCGGTATGATCGCTGAACGCGATCGTGCCAGGTTTGAGTTGCGCCACGTCGGTGGCGGTCGCTGAAGGCACGTCGTCGATGCGAAAATTCTGCGCGATGGCGGCGGAAACAGAGCCGAACAATGCCAGAAGCACGATCGCGTGCCGCGTCCACATTCTCAATTCTTTCGCAAATATGTTCGCGCTTGGATCAGTTATAGCGCCCGCCCCAGGAATAATTCGGATCGCGCGCCGCGGGCTGGCCGAACAGCGGTAAACCGAACAGACCGCGCGCCGCAGGCTGCTGTGGCGGCGGCGGTGCGCCGAAAAGGCCGCGCGCAACAGGCTGCGGCTGTTGCGGCGGTCCGGACTGCCATCCCCGGTTGGGGTCATAGGTCCTGCCGGAGGTCCAGCGACCGTCGTTGCCCTGCGGCCCGTAGGAATAACCCTGATCGCCCCATTGCTGCTGATATTGCTGCTGATCATTGCTGATGGAATAGGCGTCGGCACTTGAGACGAGCTGATATTGGGTATCGGCGACCTGGCCGTCGGGACTGCGCCGGAAGTGCTCGATGAAACTGCCGCCACCGTGCGGGATGCTGTTCGCGTTGGCATTGGCACCGAAGAACGCGGCGAACCCGTTTCCATCATTGTTCGGTGGAGGCCGATTCAACGGATCGCCGCTCATGTAATCGATCGGCATATCGACGAGCATGCGCTGCGCCTCGCGCGAAGGTCCGTTGAGCGGCACCTTGGGCGCAATATGCTGCGCCCAGATCGCTTCGATGATCGGCTTGAAGATCGGCAGCGCCACCCGCGCTCCGGTCTCGTTGGAGCCGAGCGAGCGCCTTTTGCCGTCGCCGTTGTCGTAGCCGACCCAGACCGCAATGGTGATGTCGTTGGTGAAGCCGACAAACCAGCCGTCCACTGCATCCTCGGTGGTTCCGGTCTTGCCGGCGACGTACGGCGACAGCCCCCCGATCGCGCGCGCGGTGCCGCGCGCGACGACGCCCTGAAGCATGGTTTTGAGCTGATAGAAGCTTGCGGCGTCGGCCGTGCTGTTCGGCGAAAACAGCGGCACCTTCGGATATTCGTAGACCGTCTTGCCGTTCTGCTCGATGGAGTCGACAGCGTGAGGCTGCGGCCGCACGCCTTCATTGGCAACCGCGGCATAGAAGGCGGCGAGATCGATCATCCGCACTGGCTCGGCGCCCAGCACGAATGGATAATAGCGGATGCAATCGCTGTAGATTTTTGCGGCCTTCGCCGTCGCGCAGACGTCATCGAGGCTCTGCTCCGGATCGGCATCGATGCCGCCGTCAAGCAGGTGCGCCGTGACGATGTTGATTGAATTCTCGAGCCCGCGGCGCATCGTGAACACGCCGCCCATGGCGTAGTCGGCATTGCGCGGCGACCAGTAGTCCTGATCGCGGCCGGCGAAGCCGTTATTGCTGATCATGAGGTCGCGGTTGGTGCCGATGGCACCGATCGGCGGCAGCGTAATCGGTTCGTTGGGCACCAGCGTGTTCGGCTGCAAGCCTTTTTGCAGCGCCGTAAGATAGGTGATCGGCTTGATCGCCGAGCCAGGCTGGCGCTGCGTCTGCCAGGTGCGGTTGAGCTGGCTCAACGGGTAGGAGAAGCCGCCGGCCATGGCGAGGATGCGACCGGTCTTGTTCTCGAGCACCAGGGCCGCGCCCTGCACTGTCGGCCGCACGCGAAGCTGCGCCTGACCGCTGCTCAACGTCGGCAGTTTGGTTTTCGCCTTGCCCGTTCTGGGATCCGGCAGCGCAGGTTTCGGCTCGCTTTCAGCGCGGCCGGTGACATTGGCGTAGACGACGTCGTAAAGGCCGAGGCCACGCCGCGCTTCGCCGCCGACACTGGTCAGCGGCACAATCCGTCCATCGGGCAATCCGACGCGGATCGTGTTGTCGCCTTTCTTGTTGTCGCCTTTCTGCAAGATGACGGCCGGCGTCCAGTGCACGTCATAAAGCGGCAAGCGCAGCGTTTGCAGCGCCTGCTGCCATGTCGGAACGCCGGATGTGCTGACGCCGATTTTCCGGATAGCGTCCGCAAGGTTGGCCTCCGGCCCGCGAAACACGACACGGCCGGCGGAGATTTCATATTCCGCCAAGCCCTCCTGAAGCGCCGCCTCGGCCTCGCGCTGTAATTGCGCATTGACCGTAGCGTGCACCGTGTAGGATCGGGCCGTCAGGCTCTGAACACCGTCGGTCTTGGCTTCACGGCCGAGAAAGTCGACGAAGCCGAAGCCGGAATCGCGGTGCGGCATCGTGAAGGCGGCGAGTTTCGGCAACGCTCCGGCCGCTTGATCTTTCTGCGCGGCAGAAATGTCGCCGTCCTCCTGCATGCGTCCGAGGACGTACGTGAGGCGATCCCTGGCGCGATCGGGATGGCGGTCGGGATTGAAATAGCTCGGCCCCTTGAGCAGGCCGGCAAGCATTGCACCTTCGGCGAGCGTGAGATCTTTCGCCGATTTGCCGAAATAGCTGCGCGCGGCCATCTCGACGCCCCATGAGGCGCGGCCGAGATAGGCGGAGTTGAGATAAAGTTCGAGGATTTCGTTTTTGCTGAGCGTCTTTTCCAGACGCGATGCGACGATCATCTCGCGCATTTTGCGCTCGTAACTGACGTCGTCGCCGACCAGCAGGTTCTTCACCACCTGCTGGGTAATGGTCGAGCCGCCCTGCGGGCGTCCGGGCTCGGCGAGATTGCCGATGAAAGCGCGGATGATGCCGTGCTCGTCGACGCCATGGTGCTGGTAGAAGCGCCGATCCTCGGCGGCAATGAAAGCCTTCTGCACGTGATCGGGAATATCGGACAGCGATACCCAGACGCGACGGTTGCGCGGCTCGAAGACGTCGGCGTAGTGGTCGCCGCTATTGTCGCGCACCTCGCTCATGCCCGGCAATTGCCTGCCTTTTAATTGCGACGGATCCGGCAGGTCAGCCACCGCTTTGTCGTAGAATGTGATGACATCGCCGAGATCGACGACCGGATTGTCGACTTTCTCGTTCTTGCAGAATTGATGATAGGCGGTATTGAGGTCCCCGAAATTCAAGCCATGCAACGCCTTGATATCGGCGCCCACCGCTTTCGGGTCATCGAGCGCGGTCGAGATCAATTCATCCAAGTTGATCGATTCGATATCGAAGGCCTGGCGCATATGGGCGCAGCCGTCGCGCAGCAGTTGCACCACCTCGTCCTGGTCCTTGACCGGATCGAATTGCGTCTTCACCGAGTCCGGATGCGTCGTGACCTGGCTCAGCGTCAGCGCGGTCGCGAAAAGCTTGACAAGAATGGTGTCCATGGGGGGACGGCAACACAACCCGGGTTGGGGACGCAGCCTGGATACAATCGCGATTATAGCGATCTGATCCTTACAAAAAGACTTTTTTACGGGGCGGCGGTGGACACTTTGGGAAAATGGGCGAATCGGATGAATTAGGCCGGCCAGGCCGAGAGTTCGGGGCTGGCGCAATCTGCCGGCGGGATGAGGGTTCTGCCATGCTTTGCGACACCTGCCGATGGACCGAGCGCCCCGGCTTTGTTCGTAGCTCTGCCATACCGGTTTCTCCGGCCACCGGGTCGCCGCCGCGATCGGGCATCGCAAGCACTGGCTTCGTTCCATGTCCCGATTGTGGCGGTCACGCCATAGCCCATTGCTGCGAAGGATTGTGCGAACAACCCGAAGTGGATGCGTCCGGGCGATGAGCGCACGTAATCGCATTGGACGATGGCGGCCCGTTCCAGGGCGGCGCTGAAACCTGCGCAGCCGCCGCAGTGATAAACATCATCTCGGGGAAAGCGCTTCAGTCGGGAATCGGTGGGCAATGTGCGGTCAAAAATAAGAGCACGCCTGGCGGTACCGCCCGGATTCCACTCGCCCTCGATGTAAATTCAGCCTAAGCTTCAACTGTGATCAATTCATCGGCGGTATGGAATCATAACGCCAGAGGTCATGCGGCTTCGATCTCATCTTGGCCGCGGTCCGGGAGGGGTAGATGACGAAGCAACCGACTTTGGCCTTCGCGTTGATGTTTATGTTTATCGGAAGCGCGACCGCGCAGACGATGAGTTACGCCGACGCAATTTCGCAACTTGCCGGCGCGTGCAATGCCGATCTTGCCAGGTACTGCAAGGGCGTCGAACTCGGCAACGGACGGCTCAAGGCTTGCCTCGACGCCAACCAGGCCAGGGTATCCCCCCAGTGCCAGCAGACCCGCACGATGGTCTATGCGTCGATTGCCAAGAGGGCCGCGGCGCAACGCAATATTGGCGACATTTGCAGTGCGGACATCGAAAGACTGTGCGGCACGTCGCATGCCGATGCACATTTGGTCGAATGCCTCGCCGGAATTGCACCCTCAGTGCTTAGTCCGCAATGCTTGCAGACATTCAACGACACCGGCTGGCGCACGGAGAGGGCACAGCAATGAAATCGCATCGCATCTATGCCGCCTGCGCTCTGATTTTGGCGTTCGCGCTGACAGCAGCGGTGGCGCAGACGCAATTGAATTCAGGCCAAATGGCCAACACCCTCGCTGGCGTCAGCAATACCGGACTTTCGATGACCGGCGCGCAGATGCGCCAGGCCGCACTGGACAATGTCCGCAACTACCCCGGCGCGCTGCCGCCACATGCGCTGTCTTTCCCGCAGATGGCGAACCTCGCCCAATTCGTCGTAACGGTGGAGTTTGATTTCAATTCGGCGGCGATTCGACCGGCGTCGTATCGGACGGTCGGAGCCATCGCCGATGCGCTGCATAACCCGCTCCTGCTGGGTTATGGATTCCTCGTCATCGGCCATACCGATTCGGTTGGCGGGCGTCAGTACAATCTCGGTCTCAGTCAACGTCGTGCCGAAGCGCTTCGGGCTGCCTTGATCGACCCGTTCGGGGTCAATCCCGGCGTTCTTGAAGCCGTAGGCCTTGGCGAAGAACAACTGCTGGATCCGCAGCACCCGACGTCCGGGGTGAACCGCCGGGTTCAGCTCGTCAATGTCGGCAAAAAGTTCTGCTTTGGCCGATCCGGTGAACAGTTTCTGTGCCAATGACGCGCAAGCTTCCGGCTCCGCACCAACCGCCTAGTGCTATTTCGCGGCAATGACGGCGATGGCGCTGATCTCGATCAGGTAGTCGGGCGACGTCATCTTGCTGACTTCGACCATCGTCGAAGCCGGCAGCGGCGGCTTGAAATATTGCGCGCGCACTTTGTGAATGGCGTCGAAGTGCTCCATGTTGCGAACGAAGACGTCGACGCGGCAAATATCGTCGAGCGTGCCGCCCGCGGCTTCGACCGCCGCCTTGACGTTCTCGCAGACTTGGCGGGTCTGTTCAGTGATATCGCCGATACCGGCGATGCTGCCGTCGGCGCGGCGCGCCGTCATTCCGGATATGAAGACAAAGCGGCCGCTCGCCTCGATCGCGGTGGCGTGAGAAAAAACGCCGCTCGGCTGCCGCAGTTTTGGGCTGGAGATCTGGACCTTAGGCATAACTCATTTTCTCCATTTCGGGCGGACGCGGCTCACTGTCTTGCCGGCGCCAAACCGTCAAAATGTCCGCGCCACACGAGCCACGCCAGCAGGAGCAGCGCCGGCAGACCGGCCAGCGAACAGATCGCAAAGAACCAGGCCCAGCCGGTCGCGGCGGCGATGAATCCGGCACTCGACGACAGATAGGTGCGCCCGAACGCGGCCAGCGCCGTGAGCAGCGCGTATTGCGTCGCTGTATGCAGCGGATTTCGGCACAGCGCCGAGAGATAGGCGACAAAGATCACCGTGCCGATGGCGCTTGTGAAATTTTCCGCGATGATGGCGAAGGTCAGCCATGCCGCGTTCAACCCGACGACGGCCTGCCAGGAAAACGCCAGATTGGAAACCGCCTGAAGGAGCCCGCCGATCAACAGGCTCAGCGGCAGAGAGTAGGCCCGCGCCACGAAGCCGCCGGCAAAGCCGCCGATCAGCGTTGCCGCGAGGCCGACGCCCTTGATGATCGCGGCATATTCGTTACGCGAAAAGCCGAGATCGATGACGAACGGCGCCGTCATGGCGCCGGACAAGGCGTCGGTGAACTTGTAAAGAACGACGAAGGCGAGGGCGACGAAGGCCATGTCGCGCGACAGGAATTCCGAAAAAGCGCCGACCGCCGCCTCGATGACGCGGAGCAGCGAGCTTTCGCGCGCGTGTACTGCATCGGCCTGCGCCGATTTTTCCGGTTCGGCAGCGAACAAAGTCGTCGCAACTCCGATCAGCACCAGCGAAGCCATGACGGCGTATCCGGCGCGCCAGGCGGCGTGGTGATCGAGGCCGAAACCCTGAAAGCCGCTGACCAGAAACAGCGCGCCGGCGGTCGATGCCAGCATGCCGATGCGGTAGGCGGCGACATAGGACGCCATGCCGGCAGCCTGCTCGCTCTCGTCGAGGCTTTCGACGCGGAAAGCATCGACGATGATGTCCTGCGTCGCCGAAGCGGTGGCGACCAGGAGCGCGCCGAACGCCACGATCGGCGGCGCCGTGGCGGGATCGCAGAAACCCAGGAAGACGATCGCGGCGATCAGCAGGACTTGCGACAGCAACAGCCAGCCGCGGCGGCGGCCGAAGCGGCGCGACAGGACCGGTACGTCGAGCGCATCGATGATCGGCGCCCAGAGGAATTTGATCGTGTAGGGCGTGCCGACCAGGGCGAACAGGCCGATGGTGCCGAGATTGACGCCGGATTCCGTCATCCACACCAAGAGCGTCGAACCGGACAAAGCGAGCGGCAAGCCGGAGGAGAAGCCGAGGAACAGGACGATGAGGACGCGGCGCTTACAATAGACCGCGAGCGCCTCCGCGAAGGTCGGGCGGGCGGATGTCGCGGGGCCGGTCGCGCCGGGCGTCGCGGCCATGCGCCGCTACTCGCCCGCTTCGAGCTTGCGCACCGGCGCCGCGATGACGTTCGACGCCTCCGGCGCCATGATGCCGACTTCGACCTGCTGGATACGCTCGCCGCGGCCTTCGATCTTCTCGACCGAGATGATCGCCTGCCGGATGTCCTCGTTCGACTGGTTGAAATGGGTTTGCAGCTTGCGGACGCGATCGCCGAGCAGGCCCACGTCCTTGACAAGGCGAGAGACCTCGTCGCGGATCTGGTCGGCCGCCTCGCGCATGCGGGCATCTTTCTGGCTTTGCTGCACCAGCGCGATCGCCAGCATGAGCAGCGACGGCGACATCAGCACGACGCGTTCGCGATAGGCCCGCTGCACCAGGTCGTCGAAGCCGTCGTGGACTTCGGCGTAGACCGCCTCCGACGGCACAAACATCAGCGCAAATTCCTGGGTCTCGCCCGGGATCAGATATTTTTCGGCAATGTCGGCAATGTGCCTGCCGACGTCAGTGCGCAGCCGCTGGCCGGCGGCCCGGCGTTCGTCGTCGGACTTGGCGTCGCGATAGGCGGTGACGCTTTCCAGCGGGAATTTGGCGTCGATGACCAGCACGCGCTTGTCCGGCATGAACACGCAGCAGTCGGGGCGGGTGCGGTTCGACAGCGTATGCTGGAACGCATAGGCGCCTTTGGGCAGGCAATCCTGTACGATCGATTCCATCCGCCACTGCCCGAACGCGCCACGCGACTGCTTGTTGGCGAGCACGCCTTGCAACGAGGTCACCTGCGTCGCGAGCGTCGTGATGTTCTTCTGCGCCGAGTCGATGACGGCGAGCCGCTCGTGCAGTTTTTGCAGGTTCTCGGTGGTGTGCGCCGTGGTCTTCTGGATCGAATCGCCGAGCCGGTGCGATACCGCATCGAGCCGCTCGTTGACGGCATGCTGGAGCTGCGATTGCCGGTCGCCCAGCATCCGGATCATGGCTTCAAGGCGCTGTGCCGCGGCGTTCTGCGCCTGTACCAAGCCATCCATCGCGTCGGTTTCGGGCTGCGCTGGCGTACGGCTGCGCATCACCACAACAGCCGCGACGGCAACGGCGGCGAGCGCCGCAACGACGGCGAAGCCTGCAAGGATCGGCAGCATCTCGGTCATCCGGCGACTCTATGCGATTCGCTTTGGGGCGGAACGAAGAGCGAACGGTCATAGCCGGTTGGCCCCGGCGGCGCAACGGCGCAAAGGGCTAAAAGCCGCCGATTGACCCCGCTTTCCGCAGGTCTTACATCCGCCGAACATGGCGATTCACGACATCATCAAGATCCCCGACAAGCGGCTGCGGCTCGTCTCCGAGCCGGTCAAGCGCGTCGACGCCGGCATCCGCAAGCTGGTCGATGACATGTTCGCGACCATGTACAAGGCGCCCGGCATCGGCCTCGCCGCCATCCAGATCGGCGTGCCCAAGCGCGTCGTCACCATGGATTTGGCGAAGAAGGAGGAAGGCCAAAAGCCGTTGGTCTTCATCAATCCGGAATTGATCTGGGTTTCCGATAAGACGGCAACGCGCGAGGAAGGCTGCCTGTCGATCCCGGAATATTACGAGGAGGTCGAGCGGCCGGCCGAGGTCAAGGTCAAATATCTCGATCTCGACGGCAAGACGCACGAGATCGATGCCAAGGGCCTGCTGGCAACCTGCCTGCAACACGAGATCGATCACACCAATGGCGTGCTGTTCATCGATTACCTATCCAAGCTCAAGCGCGACCGTATCACCAAGAAATTCGTCAAGGCAGCGAAGAAGGTGGAGGCGTGATTGGCGCTCCGCCTGGTGTTCATGGGCACGCCGGACTTCGCCGTGCCCGCCCTTGTCGCGCTCGCCGGAAGCGGCCATGAGATTGTTGCCGTCTACACGCGCGCACCGCGGCCGGCGGGGCGACGCGGCCTGGAGCTGACGCCAAGTCCGGTGGCGCGCGAGGCCGAGCAGCTCAAGCTTCCGATCTTCACGCCAAAAACTCTGAAGGACGGCGACTCCTCGATCGCGATGAATGCGCACGCCGCCGATGCTGCCGTTGTTGTTGCTTACGGACTGATTCTGCCGAAGGCTGTCTTGGACGCTTTTCCGCTCGGCTGCTTCAACCTGCACGCCTCGCTGTTGCCGCGCTGGCGCGGCGCCGCGCCGATCCATCGCGCCATCATGGCCGGCGACACGGAGACCGGCGTCATGGTGATGAAGATGGACGAAGGCCTCGACACCGGCCCGATCGCCGGCGAACGGCGCGTGCCGATCGGTCCCGATGCGACAACAGGCGACCTGCATGACGAACTGGCAAAGCTTGGCACCGATCTGATGGTGATCGCACTCGGTGCGCTGGAACGCGACAGCCTGAAAGCCACGCCGCAGCCGGCGGCCGGCGTCACCTACGCCGCCAAGATCGACAAAAACGAAACCCGCGTCGATTGGGCAAAACCCTGGAACGAGATCCACAACCGTTGCCGCGGCCTGTCGCCGTTTCCCGGCGCGTGGTGCGAACTGCCGGGCGTGGGCCGCGTCAAAATCCTGCGCACCACCAGGGGCGAAGGTTCGGGCCCACCCGGCCGCGTGCTCGACGGCAAGCTGACGATCGCCTGCGGCACCGGCGCGGTGCGGCTTGTCGAATTGCAGCGCGCCGGCGCCCGGCCGATGAAGGCGGACGATTTCCTGCGCGGCACGAGCATCGCGCCTGCCTCCGTGCTGGCCTGACATGCCGCGTTACAGACTCACCGTAGAATATGACGGCACGCCTTACGTCGGCTGGCAGGCGCAGGACAACGGCCCGTCGATCCAGGCGGCGCTCACTGATGCCATCGCGGCCTTTACCGGCGAGCGCGCCACGGTATCCGGCGCCGGCCGCACCGACGCCGGCGTGCACGCCCTTGGCCAGGTGGCGCATGTCGATCTGGCCAGGGACTGGGACCCCGGCAATGTGCGCGACGCCGTCAATTTCCATTTGCGCCCGCAGCCAATTGCGGTGCTCGCGGCGGAACGGGTCGCCGACGACTTCGACGCGCGCTTCTCTGCTATCAGGCGGCACTATCTTTATCGCATCAGCAACCGCCGCGCCGATCTGGCGCTCGACCTCAACCGCGCCTGGCGGGTGCCGCGCCCACTCGACAGCGAAGCGATGAATGCGGCCGCGCAAAAACTCGTCGGCAAGCACGACTTCACCACTTTCCGTTCGACCGAATGCCAGGCGAACTCTCCGCTCAAGACGCTCGATCGCCTCGATGTCGCGCGCGACGGCGACGACGTGCGCATCACCGCCTCGGCGCGCTCGTTCCTGCAACACCAGGTGCGTTCGATGGCCGGCTCGCTTGTCCACGTCGGCGAAGGCAAATGGAGCGCCGCCGATCTCGCCGCCGCGCTGCAAGCCCGCGACCGCGCACGGTGCGGCCAGGTCGCGCCGCCGCATGGGCTTTATCTGGTGCGGGTGGAGTATTGAATTTCTCCTTCTCCCCGCGTGCGGGGAGAAGGCCGGGATGAGGGGGCGTTTCCGCCGGCTCAGAATCGCGGAGAGGCCCCCTCCCCCGCCGCGCGGAGCTTGTCATCAGGCCGGACCTCTTGGCGCGAGCGACCTCTCCCCGCGCGGCGGGGCGAGGTTAAAGAGGCATCACCCGAAATACTTGTCGATGATCCGTCGATAAATCGCCGTCAGCATGACGAGATCGGCGACCGGCGCACATTCGTCGACCGCGTGCATGGTCTGCCCGACCAGGCCGAATTCCAGCACCGGGCAATAATCCTTGATGAAGCGCGCATCGGACGTGCCGCCGGTGGTGGAAAGCTTCGGCGTCCGTCCGGTCACGTCGGCGATGGCGCCCGACGCAAGGTCGGTGAACGGGCCCGGCTTGGTCACGAATACGTCGGCGTTCGACGGCTCCCATTCGATATGGAAACGCACACGCCCTTCGGCGGCGTCCGCCGCGCGCTTCTCGACCAGCGCCTTGAGCGAATCCTGGGTGTGGCGGTCATTGAAGCGGACGTTGAAACGCGCCCGCGCTTCACCCGGAATCAAGTTCACCGTCTTGTTGCCGATATCGATCGAGGTGAATTCGAGGTTCGAAGGATCGAAATGCGCGCTGCCCTGGTCGAGCGGCGCCTGGATCGCGGCGATGAGCTTCACCAGTCCGCGCACCGGATTATCGGCGCGGTCGGGATAGGCGACGTGACCCTGCTTCCCGGTGACGACCAAAACGCCGTTGAGCGAACCGCGGCGGCCGGCCTTGATGGTGTCGCCAAGCACCGCGACGTTGCTCGGCTCGCCGAGCAGGCAATGATCGAACGTCTCGCCGCGCTCAGCCGCCCATTTGAGCAGCTTGACGGTACCGTTGACTGCGATGCTCTCCTCGTCGCCGGTGATCAGCAGCGAGATCGAGCCCTTTTTCGGCTTACCACCGTTGGTGGCGACGTGATCCAGCGCCGCGGCAACGAAGCAGGCGATGCCGCCCTTCATGTCGACCGCGCCGCGCCCGTACAGCATGTCGCCCGCGACTTCACCAGCAAACGGCGGATGACGCCATGTCGTCTCGTCGCCCGGTGGCACCACGTCGGTGTGGCCGGCAAAGACAAGATTGGGCTTGGCCGTGCCGATGCGGGCATAAAGATTCTCGATCGGCGCCGTGCCGGGTTCGGTGAATGTCATCCGGTGAACGGCAAAGCCCGCCTTCGCCAGCACGTCCTGCAAATAGGCGAGCGCCCCGCCCTCGTCCGGCGTCACCGAACGGCAGCGCAACAGATCGCGGGCGATGGCGAGCGGATCGGCGGTCATTGCTCCCAACCTACTCCGAGCCGTCAGCTCCTGGCGAGCGGGTCCGGCCCATGCTGGTTCGGCCCTTCTGTGCCTTTGCGGAAACCGAGTTCGTACAGCAAGGCAAGCCCCAACACTGTGAACGGTATTGCGACGGTCAGCGAAACGGCGCTCGGCTGGTCGTCGGTGCCGGCCAGATCGAGCACCATGAGCAGGTCGAGAAATGCGCCGGCGCCGAAGAACGCGAGCAAAAGCCAGACCGGCATGTTGCGGTCATGGGCGCGTTTCGCCGCGACGGCGAATTCCGGATAGGTAAACGCCAGGTCGATGATGGCACTGAGCCGGTCACCCTGGAGCTGCTCGGCGAGGAAATGGCATCCGATTTCGGCCGCCATGACGATGCCGAAAGCGATCCAGAATGTCTGGCGCCCGATGCGGCCTTCAAAGCTGTTGAAGAGATAGGCCCAGTCCATCAGGAACTTTCAGTCGCGCAACAGCTCGTTGATGCTGGTCTTGGCGCGGGTCTTCTCGTCGACGCGCTTGACGATGACGGCACAATAAAGGTTCGGGCTGCCGCTTTTGCCACTCGTCGTTCCCGGCACGACGACCGAATAGGCCGGCACCTCGCCGACAAATATCTCGCCGCTGTCGCGATCGACGATCTTGGTCGATGCGCCGATGAACACGCCCATCGACAGCACCGCACCTTCGCGCACGACGACGCCTTCGGCGACTTCCGAGCGCGCACCGATGAAGCAATTGTCCTCGACGATCACCGGCCCGGCCTGCAACGGCTCGAGTACGCCGCCGATACCGACCCCGCCGGAAATATGACAGTTCTTGCCGATCTGCGCGCAGGAGCCGACCGTGGACCAGGTATCGATCATGGTGCCCTGATCGACATAGGCGCCGAGATTGACGAACGACGGCATCAGCACCACGCCGGGCGCGATATAGGCCGATCGGCGCACCACGCAGCCCGGCACCGCGCGAAAGCCGGCGGTGCGAAAACTCTTGTCGTCCCAATGATCGAACTTCGACGGCACCTTGTCCCACCACACCGCGTGACCCGGGCCGCCGCCGATTTCGCTCATGTCGTTGAGCCGGAACGACAGCAGGACCGCCTTCTTCAGCCATTGATTGACATGCCAGGAGCCGTCGGCGGCGCGCTCCGCCACGCGGGCGGCGCCGCGATCGAGCAGGTCGAGCGCGTGGTCGACCGCCTCGCGCACCGCGCCTTTGGTCGACGGGCCGATGGTCTCGCGCGCCTCGAAAGCGGCGTCGATGGTTTTGGCAAGCTCGGCTGACATAACCCCTCCCGTGCTGCGCGGTTTGTCGGAGTGCGCCCCGGCGATGTCAAGCGCCGCAGGCCGCGATAGCGCTTTAGCTGAAATTATCTGTCCACAGGCATTGAAAATTCGTGGGCGTCTTTACGCCGAAAAGCAGCAGTCAGCGTCGCACGCGAAACCGTTCGCGGCACGCCAGGTGTTGGCTGGCCAGTCGGCGTGCGGGGAGCTTCCGGAATTGGTGTGCGAAGACTTTCCGGAATTTTTCGCGAAGATAGTCCGGGAATGGAAAGTCTGTGTTCGGTGTAAAGTGAAACAGTACGATGTCGTAATTGTTAGCTTCCGCCAGGCGCCAGAGAAATTTCGGCTGATATCCGAAGAAGCCGTGATCGGCATGCCCGTATGCGGGAAGCTCGTGATACATCAATCCGCCGACGCGGACGAGTTCGTGGATCGCACCGGAGGCGTTGCCCTGATTGGCGACGTGCTCTGTCGTGCCGGCATTGATTGCGAGATCGAACGCGCCGCGATAGCGCGGCGGCACCTCACCTTTGTTAAGGTCGATCGCAATGTCGCCGCCCTCGATGTCGACGGATTGGGACTCCATACCAAGAGCGTTCCATAGCAATCGTCCCGGCGGGGACGTCGGCGTGATCTGCAGGGAGCCAACGGGCGCAAAATCAGGCTTCGCGACGCCGAATATGCGGGCCATCTTGTCCAGGAAGGGCGAAACTATCGAACGATCATTGATCTGCTGCGCGCCGATTTCGACGACGCGATGGCAATCCTCCAAGACGCCGCTTTGCTTGAGAGCCGCAATGTCACGCAGGAGGGAAACACCTAGCCCCATCCTATCCCCTCGTCAGTCCCCGGCTGCTTCGCACGACCATTCTGCCACTGCAGTTTTGGCCAGACTGCCCCGCGGGACCGCGCGAGCGTATCGGCGTCGCCCCGCGGCTGTCCAGCATGCGCCGCGCGGCGGCCGTCGATGCGACGAAGGGGCAAGCAATGGTCACGACGGCGAATAACGAGCCGGCGGGCTATTTCCGAACTATATCGCGAAGGAAACCGGCAAGATCGTCGGTCACGTGATCGACATGGGGCGCATCGCGGCCGGCGAGTTCCCAATCTTCGCGTAACACCACCCGTGCGCCTTCCGGTACCACCAGCACCGTCGTCATCCCGAGCGCGTGCGGCACTTCGAGATTGCGAGCCAAATCCTCGAAGATGGCCGCCCGGTCCGGATCGACGCCATGGCGGGACAGGAATCGCTCGTAGACTTGCGGCCGCGGTTTGGGCTCGAGCGCGGCGGCTCTGATGTCGAACACATCGTCGAAGTGATGGCCAATGTCGAGCCGCGCCAGCACGGCGTCGGCATGTTCGCGCGTGCCGTTGGTGAGGATGAGCTTGCGGCCAGTCAGCCCGGCGATGGCCGCGCCGAGCGCCGGGTTCGGCGTCAGCGGCGAGTGGTCGATCCGGTGCACGAGTTCGAGAAACTCGTCGGGCTCGAGGCCGTGCTCCTCCATCAGCCCGCGCATCGTCGTGCCGTAGCGGCGGTAATAATCCTTCTGCAAACGAAACGCCTCGTCGCGCGTGATTTTCAGAAAATCGACGATGTAATCGCGGATGCGTTCGTCGACCTGGTGCCAGAGATTGAGGTGATGCGGATAGAGCGTGTTGTCGAGATCGAACACCCAGGTCTCGACCTTGTCGAAGCCGCGAATGGGACGCTGCATCATGCGGTGTTTATTTCTTTGATCGCCTGGCGGGCGACTCGGTATTGCCACAGTTTGCGGCGAGGAGGCTCATACCACGCCCGAATCAGTTTGGCAGTCGGCGATAGGGAGCGCTTTATGCGTCGGCGATTACGGAAATCGATGCCATTCTTGCTGGCAATATCATTAGGGACAATGGCCGGCGCGGTGGTCGCAGGTTTCGCGATGCTGGCTTCACATTCCTGATCTTGCCGGGCCGCTACCCGGCTTCCCGCCACGACGTCGCCGGAATCAATCCTTTGAGCGCGCCGTCGTGCAGCTGGACCGGATCACGCTCGCCCTCCATGGCAAGCCGCAATACGCAGCGCGCCAACTCGTCGGGTTTGACGGTGGAGTTGCCGATCGCCTTAAGCGTCAGCCACGCTTCATCGAAAGCCGACTCGATCACGATCAGCGTCTGCGGATCAAACGCGTTACTGGGGAACCCGCGCATTGCTCGCCCTCACCGCGGCCTTGCTGGCATCGAGATTACGGAATTGACGGAAGTCTGGGCGGAAAGTTGGCCGAGTTTGTGACACAAAGGGCACCGTGGAATCACTTGCACTTGATCGCATCATATCGTGATCGCCCGCGGCGATCTCGGTAATCAGCTTTTTCAACACTGCGTCGGCAAAAGTGTCATAATTTTCGGCCGGAATCATAAAGGCGCCCGGTCCGCCGATGACATTGTCATAATAATAGCGGTCGAGATGCGGCTCGATCGAAAGGATCGGCAAACCATTAACGCCGACGCCGTCCCGGGCCGCCTCGTCACGGGCCTCGGTCACCGGGCGGCCGCTGTTGTTGGAACCGTCGCCTGAAATATCGATGACACGGCGCGCGCCGTTGAACGGGCTTTGCGCCAGCAGCAGACGGGAATAGTCGATGGCGCCGCTGATCGACGTGCCGCCGCCGAAAAGCTGACGCGGCGCGGCTTCGATGGCGGCCGCGAAACCGTCGGCGCTTGCTTCGTCCTTGATCTGCGTCCAATCGACGACGACCACGTGCAGTCGCGGGCCGGTCCATTGCATCATGGTGACGGCGATGGATTGGGTATCGAGCGAGCGTATCGCGTTGAGCACTTGCGGACTGCGGAATGCCGCCGCGTAACCCTGTTTCTGCAACTCGAAGCGCCCGGCGCTGACGCTGCCCGAGGTATCGACCGCGAGTACGAGTGCGATGGCAACGTCGGGCTTGGGCTGTGACGGCGAAGCATCCTGCGCCAAGGCGCGCGTGCCGAGGGTCGCGAGGGCCCACAGCACAGCACGCCGCCCCATTCGTCCGCAATAATCGCCCATGATCGCCTTCGCCCGGCTAACCGGTAGACTTCCCGGCCGTTCTAGCAAAAATACGGCGGCCGTTTTGGCTGATCCTGCCGCGCGCGAGGGAAGCACCGATGGCTGCGACGATGAAGGCGGTACGCCTGTTCGAGTTCGGCGGCCCGGAAAAGCTCGTCTACGGCGACTACCCGATGCCGGACATTGGACCCGGCGACGTGCTGGTAAAAGTGCTCGCCGCTTCGGTGTCGCGATGGGATGTCAAATACCGGACCGGAGAAGTGCACGAATTCTACGGCAAGGCGACCGGGCACCATGGCGGCATCATCGGCCGGCGCGCGTTTCCGATGCCGATGCAACTGGGCCGCGACACCGCCGGTATCGTCGAAGCGGTCAGCGCCAATGTCAGCACGCTCAAACCCGGCGATCATGTCATCGGCCTGACCCATCCCGACAATCCACAATCCACCGCCGCCGTCCGCGGGCTCGGCAATCTCTCGACCGGCGTCGACGTGCCCGGCCACACCATGTTCGGCAGCTACGCACAATTCGTCGCGCGGCCGGAAAGTTTCTGGATCAAAACGCTGCCATCGCTCGACCCCGACCAGGCGGCGGCGGCGCTGTGGGCATGCGCCACCGCCCATCACGTGGTGGCGGGTCGGCTTGGCGCGCGGATGAACGACTGCGTGCTGATCACCGGCGCCTCCGGCGGCATGGGCACCGCGACGCTGCTGTTGGCGAAGCTCGCCGGCTGCACCGTGATCGCAACCACGCGCCATGTCGCCAAGGCCGAGGCGCTGATGAAGCTCGGTGCCGACTTCGTGGTCGAGACCGTGGGCGGCAAGGCCGCGGACGCTATTCGCGACATCACCCGCGGCGAAGGCGTCGACGGCGCGGTGGAATATACCGGTGAAACGGAGCTGATCCGGCTCTGCATCGACACGATGCGGCTCGGCGGCACGTTCTGTCCGGTCGGCGGCGAGATGAAGGAGCTGCCGTTGCGCGTGGTCGATCTGGTCAGCAAGGAACTCAGCGTGCACGGCGTGCGCGGCGCGACACGCAACGACCAGCGCGTCGTGGCCGAACTTCTGGAACGCGGCCGGATCAGGATGCCGATTCACGCAGTGCTGCCGCTGTCGCAAGCCGACGAGGCGCACCGCATGCTGGAGCACGGCGCCGATCTCGTCGGCCGCATCGTGCTGCATCCGTGGGATTGAGCCGTCATCCTGTGGCACCATCGCGCAGCGATGGCCTCGAAGGATGCGCTCACGCTCCCAATCTTGGCAACAGCTTCGCGGCGTTGCCGCTCGAGATCGCGGCAAGATCGGCCGCAGGGAGGTCCAGCTTGCGCAGGCTGTTGATCTGGTCGAGCGGGAAATACGGATAGTCGGTGCCGTAGGTGATCTGCGACACCGGCACGAGCTTCATCAAGGCCGCCATTGCCGCCGGATGCGTGGCATTCGCGGTATCGTAGTTCAGCCGGCGCAATTCCGTTTCGATGCCGTCGGGCGCAAAACCGTTCGGCGCGCGCGCGCGCTGATCGTAGAACGCCTCGATCCGTCCGGCGAGGAACGGAATGGTGCCGCCGGCGTGGGAGAACAGCCAGGTGATGTCGCGCTGCTGGGCGAAGCTGCCGCTGAGCAGCAGGCTGACGATAGTGCGCGTAGTGTCGTGCGGCACTTCGATCACGGCCGGAAATGCGCCGACGCTCAGACGGCCGCAGCAGCTTCCCACCAGCGGGTGGACGTAAACCACGGCCTTCCGGCGGTTGAGTTCCTCGAGGACCGGCTTGTAGGCCGCATCGCCGAGCCATTTGTCGCCGTAGTTGGTTTGCAAATTGATGCCGTCGGCCTTGAGCGTGTCGAAGACGTATTCGATCTCCTTGAGCGTCGTGTCGGTATCGAGCATCGACAGCGGCGCGAACAGCGCGTAGCGGCCCGGCTTGTCGCGCACCATGTCGGCGGCGAAGTCGCAGCACAGCCGCGCCATGTCATGGGCCTTGTCGGCACCGGCGTCGAACCAGACGCCGGGGGTTGAGGCGAGCGACAGCACGGCGGTGGTGATGCCGTTCTTGTCCAGCGCTTCGAGGTCGTTTTCCTTCGTCCAACTCAACTGCACGCCGAAATGCGGAATCTTGCGTTGGTCCTCCCAGTCGGCCCAGGCCTTCTGATAGGTGGGCGGATAGAAATGGTGGTGGGTATCGATCAGTTTTTCGGTGGCGGCCTGCGCTGACTCGTCACTACCGCCGATAACCGCAGCCGCGCCGAGCGCCGCAGCGCCGGCCAGAAATTGCCGCCGCGATCCGCAGCAGCCGCACGTCGTCGACAATCGCATGGCGTCCTCCCGGTTATTTTCTGTGGCCGGATGTTACACCGTCAGCGCCAGATCTGGAATGCGACGATCGCGGCCAGCATCACCGCTGCGCCAAGCCCCTGCAGCGGGGTTAGCACCTCGCCGAGCCACGCAGCGCTCAGCAGCGTCGCCAACAACGGCTCCACATTCATGATCAGCGCGCTGCGGAACGGACCGATGCGGACGGTCGAGACGTACAATGTCAGGATTGCGATCGCGACGCCGACGCTCAAGACCAGGACGAGAAACCAGCCGAAGGCGGATTGCGGCGAGTGCCAATTCATGGTGACGGCGGCGGCCACGGCGAAAATCGCAGTAGAGGACACCAGCGAATGCCACGTCGTCATGCGCGGGTCGGTATCTTGCAGCTCGACGCGGGCGACCAGTAAGAACGTCGCGCGGCATACCGCAGCGCCGGCCGCGAACGCCACGCCGGCGACCGACAGATGCTGCGGATCGGCGCCGATCATCAGCGCCAGCCCGAAAAACGCGACGACGGCTGCAACGAAGCCTTGCCAGCCAAGGCGCTCCACGCCGAAGGCCGCGCCGCCGAGACCGGTCAGCAGCGGATAGGTGAAATAGGTGAGAACGGCGAGCGGCACGGTGATCAGCGCGATGGCCTGGAACAGACCGAACACGATGGCCGCGAACAGCACGCCGAGGCCGAGCGCGAAGGCGCGGGCGCGCGGCGTGGCCGGCTTCGGCGGCAATCCGATACGCAGATAAAGGAACATGAACGCGAGTCCGGCGATGCCGCGAATGAGCGCCAGCGTCAGCGGATCGACGCCGTCGGCAAAGATCAGCTTGGCGATGGTGTCGCAGACGCCAAACGACACCGCGGCGGTGATGCCGGGAACAAGAAGCAGGATCGTGTCGGAGGCCGGTCGAGGAGAATTCATTCATGGGCCGCGTGCGGTTCAAGCCCATTCAACGCAAACTCTTGCGCGACTTACAAGTCGCAAGATCGCGTTGCACCTGCATGGACCCTCGATTCGCGCGAACAGCCCCGGAACGATCCGGGGCTATCCAATAATCGAAGCGCGGTTTCGGAGTCCGAACGATCAGAAGCGATAGTTCAGTCCGAGGTCGATAGTCTGGACGCTGCTGATATGCGTGTAGGCGCAGTCGATCGTACCGGCAGGGAATCCTCCGACTTGAGCGCAGCTATTGAGGGTGGTGGCGACACCCAGGACCAGATATTCAGCCTTCACGCTCCAGTGCGAATCGATCGCGTATTCCACGCCGCCGCCGGCGGCAAGACCAGTCTTCGTCTTGGAGGCGGTCGTATTGATTGTAACAGGCAGGCCGTTGTCGACCACTCCTTCGGTATATCTCGCGGTCGCTCCGCCGGCCTTCAAGTAGAACATCACATGACCGTCGACGATGCCGACCCGCGCCGTGTAGGCATCATACCAATTACCGATGGTCGCATTGTAGCTGGTATCGCCGTCTCCAAGAGGCGGGGAATTCGCCACGTAGGAACCGTGCACGTGCAGATACCCGAAGTTATTTTCCACGCCGAGGACGGTATATGGGTTGATTTGCCAGTTGTACCCGATTGTTCCGCCGCCGGTGAAGCTCGGGTTCATGTCATAGCTTATCGGGGCAAGACCGTTGTAGGTACCAGTACCCGACGCTGTACAATCCACTCCGACGAGACACGGGTCTGAGGTGGTGGATTGGTCCGCCCAGGCAGCGCCGGCATAGCCGCCGATATAGAGGCCGGTCCAACTGAACGGCGGCGCCGCTGGAGCTTTCGCCTTGACCGGCATATCCGCCGCGACCGCAGCACTCAGAGGCGCTGCGACGAGGAGCGCCGAGATCGTCAAACGGCGAACGATCGAGAGTGTCATGGTTTACCTCATTTGCGAGTTCTCCAAATTTCCCAGATTGGCCCTTCAATGGCGAGCCGAAATTACATTTTCCCATCGTATTTTGGCCAGTTGTTGCAGAGGCGACACAGCGCGACCAACAAGAAGCATTGATATACCGCCCAAAGACTTAGGAACGCCCAGGGAAGCGGCGAATGCGTAAAGTCAATGCATAAAATTGCGCCGCCGGTCAGCGATGGATCAGCGTGCCGGCGCCGAGCTCGGTGAACAATTCGAGCAGCACCGCATGCGGCACCTTACCGTCGAGAATGACCACGCCCTCGACACCGCGATCGAGCGCGTCGATGCAGGTCTCGACCTTGGGGATCATGCCGCCGGAAATGGTGCCGTCGGCGATCAGGCGACGGGCGTCGTCGACCGACAATTCCTTGATCAGTGTCTTCGACTTGTCGAGGACGCCGGGCACGTCGGTGAGCAGAAGGAGGCGCTTGGCGTGCAGCGCGCCGGCGATCGCGCCGGCGAAGGTGTCGGCATTGACATTATAGGTACCGCCGTTGGCTGCGGCAGCCACCGGCGCCAGCACCGGTATGAGCTCGCGGCCGAGAATCTGGGCGAGCACGGTGGTGTCGACTTTTTCCGGCTCGCCGACGTAACCGAGATCGATCACCTTCTCGATGGCCGAATCCGGGTCGATCACGGTGCGCGTGAGTTTGCGCGCCACCACCATATTGCCGTCCTTGCCGCACAGGCCAACGGCCTTGCCGCCGGCTTCGTTGATGTAGCCGACCATCTGCTTGTTGATGGAGCCGGCCAGCACCATCTCGACGATTTCCAGCGTCTTGGCGTCGGTGATGCGCAGGCCGGCCGCGTACTGCGACTGCACGCCGACTTTCTTGAGCATCGCCTCGATCTGCGGCCCGCCGCCGTGCACCACGATCGGGTTGATCGCCGTCTGCTCGAGCAGCACGATGTCGCGGGCGAAGTCGCGCGCCAGATTCTCCTCGCCCATGGCGTGGCCGCCGTATTTGACGACGATCACCTCCTCGTCATAGCGCTGCATATAGGGCAATGCCTCCGACAGAATGCGGGCCTGCACCTCAGGGCTGATGGGGTCGTTCTGGCTCATTGGCTTGGTTTTCCCGGTACGGGCAAAGCCTATAGCGGCGGCCACGCGCGGCGACAACTCATTCGGCCGGTCTCGGCCCGATATAGGTCGATGCCGGGCGGATCATCCGGCCAGTCTGTCGCTGTTCCATGGCGTGGGCGAGCCAGGCGGCGCAACGCGCCACCGCGAACACCGGCGTGAAGGCCTCGCGCGGCAGGCCGATGGCGTCGAGCAGAAGCGCCGCATCCATTTCGATATTGGCCTCGACGCGGCGGCCCGGCTTGCGGCGTTGCAACGCTGCGACCGCGCGGTGTTCGACCTCCATCAGGAATCCGAGACGCTTTGAGTCCGGGTCGAGCTTGTACAGCGCTGCGCGCAACAGGTCGGCGCGCGGATCGCGATGATGGAAAATGCGGTGGCCGAAGCCCATGAGGCGGCCGCCTGAATCCAGCTTGCGCTCGATCCAGCCGTCGATGTCGCCACTTGATTCGATCTCATCGAGCATGTCGAGCGCGAGCCCGGGCGCGCCGCCGTGCAGCGGCCCGCAGAACGCGCAGTAACCGCCGAGCGCGGCCGCGGCCAGCGAGGCGCGCGACGAGGCAACGACCCGCGCCGCGAATGTGGAATTGCCAAGCCCGTTGTCGATCACCGTGGTGATGTAGGCATCGAGCGCGGCGGTGCGCTGCGGAATAGCCGGCGCATCCGAAATCATGCGCAGCAGATCGGCGGCGGTGGCGAGCGACGGATCGGGCGCGACCGGCGGTTTGCCGTCTTGGGCGCGGAGCAGCGCCGCAATCGCGACCGGGAGCGTGGCGAGAATGTCAGCGGGCGTCGCCCGGTCCGGCATTGCCGCGAGCGCGACACGCAGGCTTTCGGCCAAAGGACGTCGCGCCGCGCAGGAAAGCCATGCCTCTGCGTCCGCAAAGGCCTTCGTTCGCGCCGCGCCGAGCGCGTCTTGCATCGTCGCGCGCGTGAGCCCTTCGCCGGCGAAGCCATCCCACATCACCGCGACCGCGCCTTCGTAACCGTGGCTGGCCGCGAGTGACTCGATGGTGTGGCCGCGAACCCAGACCGCACCGCTGTCGGCGTCGGCATGGCTCAGCACCGTCTCCGCGGCCACCACACCTTCCAGTCCGCTGTTCATGTATTCAGTCTCCGCCCTGCGAAAGTAAGGTTCCGCGGGGCTTGGCATTTGCAATAGCCTATACTAGCGTTCTGTTTTTCGGCTCGTCCGCATTCTTGGGGGCTTCGATGCGGAAAGTCATCTCCTGGCTTTTTTTGTTCGCGGCTGTGCTCGCCTGCGCGCTTCACTCCGGCGCGGCGCGGCGCAGGCGCAGACCCGCGTCTTCGTCTCCACCGCCGGCTCCGACAGCAATCCCTGCACCGTCACCTCGCCGTGCCGCACCTTCGCGCAGGCCTACAGCGTGGCCGCGACCAACGCCGAAATCGACGTGCTCACGCCGGGCGGCTATGGCGCGCTGTCCATCTCCAAGGGAATCAGTATCCAGGGCCACGGCTTTGCGGGGATTTCGGTGTCCAACAATGGCACCGGCATCGGGATCACTGCGCCCTCGACAGACTCCGTCAGCCTGAACGGTCTGCTGATCGACGGCGGCGGCGGCGGCGGCACCGGAATCCTGTTTAACAGCGGCAAATCCCTGACGGTCGAGAACTGTGTCGTTCGCAATATGACCGGCAACGGCTTGATTCTCCTGTCGGAGGCGGAGGCGACCCAAACCGTGGCGGTGTCCAACTCGTATTTTTCCGACACTACCGGGAATGGGATTGAGATCGAGACCTTCGGCTCGGCGGGCACCGTCACGGCCTCCATCGACCGCACCGTCTTTTCCGGCAATGGTACGGGTCTTGAGGTGCAAGCCAGCCTGGTCACATCGAGCGTACCTGTCTCGGTCGCGGTCACTGACAGCATTGCCGCCAACAACGGCACCGGCTTTTCTGTCTTGTCCAACACGAGCATAGCCAACCTCTCGCTGACGCATGCGTTAATCGAAGGTAACGGTTCCGGTATCCATGCTTCCGGGACCAATGCCACGGCCTGGGTTGCCCAATCAACGTTTACAGGGAACACGCTCGCCTTCAGCATCGACACCAATGGCGTCGTCAACTCCTATGGCGACAACTACGTCACCTCTGGCGGCGGCTCCAGCGGCACCACGCCCGTCAGCAAACAATCGGCGAGGCGGTGAAGGTATGCATGTCGATGTGCATTCTCAGAAAGAAGTTACTCGAATGAGCAAGATCGCATTCCCACCTTGTTTGTTCGCAACCGCGCTGCTTATCGTCCTGCACGCCGATCCGGCGGCCGCGCAAACACGCGTTTTCGTCTCCACGGCTGGCTCCGACAGCAATCCGTGCACCGTCGCTTCGCCGTGCCGCACCTTCGCCCACGCCTACACCACGGTCGCGGCGAACGGCGAAATCGACGTGCTCACGCCGGGCGGTTACGGCGGACTGACCATTACGCACGGGATCAGCATCCAGGGCCACGGCTTTGCGGGAATTTCGGTCGCCAGCGGCGGCACCGGCATTACGATCAATGCGACCTCGTCAGATGCCATCAATCTCAACGGTCTGTTGCTCGACGGCGGCGACGTCGGCAACTTTGGCATCCTGTTCAACAGTGGCAAGTCTTTGACGGTCGAAAACTGCGTCGCTCGCAACATGTCGATTATCGGCCTCGCTTTCTGCTCAACCGCAACAACGGCGCAGACACTTGCCGTATCCAATTCGTACTTCAGCGACAACGGCCAGGACGGGATTAACATCGAGACGGACGACGTAGGCGCCATCACGGCCTCCGTCGACCGGACGGGACTCTACGGCAATGGCCGGGATGGTCTTATCGTGTACGGCAACAGCACCGGCGCGGCCACTGTCGCGGTGACGGACAGTGTGGCCTCGGGCAACGTCACGTATGGCTTTATTGTCCAGGCGAACCCGGGCAACTCCGGTAGCAACCTCTCGTTGACCAGTTCTCTGGCCGAAGGCAATGCAACCGGTGTCGAGGCTCATGGCGGGTCGAACGCGGCGCTCTGGCTCGCCCAATCGACGGTCACGGGAAGCAGCGCGCACGGCTTTGTCGCCGACGCCGGTGGCGTCATCAATAGCTACGGCGACAACTACATTGACACTTCGAATGGAACGAACACCGGGAGCTTGACCTCCGTCGGCAAGCAATAGGCGGCGAAAACAGTGGGGACACCGACCGTGGCGAGAAACGCTCTCGTATGCTGCCTGATTACAGCCGCGCTGATCTGCGCGCTGCACGCCGATCCGGCGCGGGCGCAGACACACGCGTCTTCGTCTCCACCGCCGGCTCCGACAGCAATCCGTGCACCGTGAGTTCGCCGTGCCGCACGTTCGCGCAAGCCTACACTGCGGTCGCGACGAACGGCGAGATCGACGTGCTCACGCCTGGCGGCTATGGCGGACTGACCATCTCTAAGGCCATCAGTATCCAAGGTCACGGCTATGCGGGAATTTCGGTTGCTAGCGGTGGCACTGGCATAACCATCAACGCGCCATCGACCGACTCGGTCAACCTCAACGGTCTGCTCATTGACGGCGGCGGAGTCGGACAAAACGGCATCGTTTTCAACAGCGGCAAGTCGTTGACTATCGAAAATACTGTCGTTCGCAAAACGATATATTACGGTCTGGGATTCCTACCGACCGCCGCGTCTACGCTTGCAGTGTCAGATTCTTATTTTACCGACGTCCCCAACTTTGCATTTTTCATTTTTCCCCAGGGAGGTTCGAGCACGGTAACGGCCTCTATCGATAGAACGGGAGTCTTCGGCAGTGGTAACGGGCTTTATGCGAATGGGGGAGCGAGCACCGGAGTTGTCAATGTCGCTGTGACTGACAGCGTTGCTGCAAACAATGCCACAGGCTTTGTGGTGGCGTCGTTCTACAATACGGCTGTAGTCAACTTTGCGATGACACATTGCCAAGCTGTCGGCAACGCAACTGGAATTGAGGCGGCAGGTGGTGCGACTGCGACGCTTTGGCTCGCGCAATCCACCGTGACCCGGAAACTCGCATGGGTTCGATCAGGACACGAACGCAGTCATAAATAGCTACGGCGACAACTACATCGACAGTTCAAATGGTGCGAGCATCGGGAGCTTGACCCTCGTCAGCAAGCAATAGGCCGCGAAAACCGTGGGGCATCAAGCGTGACGAAAATCACTCTCGTATGTTGCCTGATTGCACCTGCGCTGGCTTGCGCCCTGCATGCCGATCCGGCGCGGGCGCAAACACGCGTCTTCGTCTCCACGGCGGGCTCCGACACCAATCCATGCACCGTGAGTTCGCCGTGCCGTACCTTCGCGCAAGCCTACTCGGTGGCCGCGACCAACGCCGAGATCGACGTGCTTACACCCGGGGGCTATGGCAGCCTGACCATCAACAAGGCGATCAGCATCCAGGGCCACGGCTTTGCCGGAATTTCGGTCGCCGGCGACAGCGGCACTGGCATTTACATCCAGGCGCCATCAACCGATGCCGTCAGTCTCAACGGTCTCCTTATCGATGGCGGCGGTTCCGGCGGCTATGGCATTTGGTTTGTCGGCGGCAAATCGTTGACGATCGAGAACTGCGTTGTCCGCAAAATGAAATTTAACGGTCTTACTTTTGCCGCCAGCGCACAGCCATCGCCGACCCTCGCCGTGTCCAATTCGTACTTTAGCGACAATGGCGCCAGCGCGATGCTCATCGACATGGAGGGGACCGCCGCTCTCACCGCCTCCATCGACCGAACCGGCTTCTATGGCAATGGCAGTTTTGGTCTTCTCGCACAGGGTGCGGCCAATGGAACTCTGACCGTCGGGGTGGCGGACAGTGTAGCTTCAAACACCAGCGGCTGCGGTTTTTGTGCAGACGCCGGAAACAGCGCGACTGTCGTCAACCTCGCGCTGACACACTCGTTGTCGGAAGGCAACGGAACCGGCGTCGGCGCTACCTCGGCGGACGCAACAGTCTGGCTGGCGCAATCGACGCTGACGGGGAACACGATCGGCTACAACGCCAGCGGCGGCGGCGTCATCAACACCTACACCGATAACTATAACGCCGCCGCAAACGGAACCCCGACTGGAACCTTAACCGGCGTCGGCAAGCAATAGCGCGCAATATGACCGACAATCGCGCGCCAAGGCAATGGATGCTCCTTCCGCGAATGGCGCGGTCTGCAAACTAGCCGCGCTCGGCGAGCAGCCGCGCGACCGCCGCGCGCAATGACGCGATGCCGGCGCCGGTGCGCGCCGAGGTCGCGATCACATCGGGAAACGCGGCCGGCCGCTTTCCGATCGCGGATTTCACGGCGTCGATACGTTCGGCAAGCTCGGCGGCGCCGATCTGATCGCATTTTGTCAGCACGATCTCGTGGCTGACCGCGGCCTTGCCGAGCGTATCGAGAATGGCGTCGTCGGCGGGTTTGAGGCCATGGCGCGCGTCGACGAGAATATAGACGCGGGCCAGCGTCGCACGGCCGTAAAGATAGTCGTGGATCAGCGTCGTCCAGGCCGCGACCTTGCTCTTGGCGGCCGCGGCGTAGCCATAGCCCGGCATGTCGACCAGCACGAGCCGCTCCGGGCCGCCGAAAAAAATCAGCTCCTGCGTGCGGCCTGGCGTGTTGGAGGTGCGCGCCAGCGCCTTGCGCCCGGTCAGCGCGTTGATGAGGCTCGACTTGCCGACATTGGAGCGGCCGGCAAACGCGATCTCCGGCGCCGCCATCGGCGGCAGCGAGGCCAGCGAGCTTGCCGCCGAGACGAAATTCCACTCGCCGGCGAACAGTAATCGCCCCGCCTCGACCTCGGCTTTGGAGAAATCGCCGGCCGAGCCGCCCACAAGATGTTCGCCTGCGACAGTCATGGCATCCGCCGTCCGCACGGTGCCCGCTCCGGGGAACGGGGGAGTCGCGCGGGCATTCTATGGGGTCAAGCCGCACGGTTGGCCACCGTTTACGACGCTGCGCCGAAAAAGCAAAAAGGGGACACATGGTCCCCTTTCGCGCCCATCGAAGGTCGGCGTCAGCGGCCGGTCAGGCGGACGCCTCGCCAAAGAGATTGCGATATTTGGCCGTCTGCGGCACGCTGACCGCATTTTTGTCGTCGCCCTGGTAGCGCGCGGCTGCGGCGACGGCTGAAATGCCGATCCGCCCGTAGCGCTGAACAAGCGGCGTCGTCTCGCCGGAACTTGTGTTGTCGTTCGCCCGCGTTGGAGCAGTTTTCTTGGCCGTTTCGGCGGTTACGTCTTGCATCGTGGAACCCCATTCCCGTTCTTGTGTGCGATGATGAAAAGCTAGCCTTCGAGTGCGGCGGAAATGGGCGGCAAATCGTGCGCCGTCGTGACATTTCCGCAGCCAGAATGGCGGCCAGATGACACTGGCCATGGTAAACTCTTGCTTAATTTGTGCAGGGCATACTGACGGTCGTGGCTTGGAGAGGCGTCGGCAACCCGAAACAGCGACCGTTTATCCAGTACAGGCTGGGGATAGTGCGGCATTCCTGCAACAGTTGTTGGCGACCGTGATGACAATGACTTGTAGCGGCTGGCATTTGCGGGACGATTTGGCTATTGAAATCGAGGCAAAATCGTCGGCGGGCGGCGTTGGGGCTGGTCGGGAAATAGGCACACAATGACGATGCGTATTTTTGCATTTTTGTTCGTTGGCTTGCTGCTCGGTGGCTGCATGCAGGAGGCGCTGGAGCCGTCGACGCAAGCCACCTGGAAGCCGCGCGACAAGGAACTGATGTCCAACCTGCCTTACGCGCAGGCGTCGATTCCCGATCAGTACAAGCGGCACATCGTCGACTTCGACCGCAAGGAAACCGCGGGCTCGATCGTCATCGATAGCGACAACAAATACCTCTACTACGTGCTGCCGAACCACCAGGCGATCCGCTATGGCATCGCCGTCGGCGAAGACGCCCAGGTGTGGAGCGGCATCGCCAAGATCGGCCGCATGGAAGAATGGCCGGCGTGGACACCGACGCCCGGAGAGCAGGCGCGGCTTGGCCCGCTGCCGGCCTTTGTCACCGGCGGACCACATAACCCGATGGGCGCGCGCGGCATGTATCTCTTTTCCGGCAACAAGGACACGCTGTACCGCATCCACGGCACCAATCAGCCGGAATATATCGGACAAGCGATCTCGTCCGGCTGCATCCGTATGACCAACGAGGACGTGATCGACCTCTATAGCCACGTCAAACTTGGCACGGTCGTCGTGGTGCTGGCGCCTCACCAGAACGGCGCGCCGCTGCCGCATGTCGCGAGCGGTCCCGACGGTCCGGTGAAGCCCTACTGATTTGATCCAATACTTCGGGGGATGGTGGCAGCGGCGCTGGCAACCCCGGCGCCGTTTGCTTTTTACGCCGTCATTGTGAGCAAAGCGGCCGTTCGCTCCAGCCGGTTAAAAAGAACTGGCCAATGTGGAAATCGCCATTTAAGCCGCTACGATGCCGTGTCCTGAGCCTAAGGCAAGGCAATGAGACGACGCTCCAAAGCAAGCGGCGAACCGGTCAAAACGCGACGCCGCAAGATCAGGAAACGCCGAAAAGCGGCGAAGGCCGTATTTCGTCGCGGTTCCTCCGCTGTCAGCCAAAAAACGAAATTTGCGCTGCTCACCCGCGAGCGTGATGAGGCGTTAGAACAGCTCTCCGCCGCCTCTGAGGTTCTCAAAGCCATCAGTTCGTCGCCGGGAAACCTGAAGCCAGTTTTCGAGGCGATACTAGAGAACGCAAAGCGCATCTGCGACGCCAAATTCGGCAATTTGTGGCTCCGCGAAGGGAACAACTTTCGCATCACCGCAACGTGCGGCGCGCCCCCGGCTTACCGGAAATATTTCGACCGAGAGCCTGTGGTTCACCCCGATCCGAGAAGCGGTCTTGGCACCATCGTAATAACGAAAAAGGAGATTCACATTGCCGACATCGGGTCGCAACCCGCATTCAGGGACAAAATGCGCAATGCCACCATCGAGCTTGCCAAGGCACGCAGCTTGGTCGCCGTACCGCTGCTCAAGGACAGCGAAGTCGTCGGCGCCATTGCTATTTATCGGCAGGAGGTACGTCCCTTTACTGACGAGCAAGTTGCGTTACTGAGGAATTTCGCCGTCCAAGCTGTCATCGCCATCGAGAACGTGCGGCTGTTCGAGGCCGAACAGCAGCGCACGCGCGAACTCACCGAAACGCTCGAGCAGCAGACGGCGACGGCGGAGATATTGGATGTTATCAGCAAGTCGCTCAGCGATACGCAGCCGGTATTCGATACGATCGTCAATAGCGGAGTGCGACTGTTTCCCGGCGCGGCAATTTTCATCGCGCTCACAGAGGGAGACCAGGTGAGGGCCGCGGCAATCGCCGAATCCGATCCGACACGCGCCGAGGCATGGCGACGGAGATTTCCGTTTCCGGTTACGCGCGCGTATATCCACGGCACTGCCATGCTCGATCGCACGATGCTGGATATCCCCGACGTCGAGGATGCACCGGATGAAATGGCGGCGGGCAAGCAGAATTTTCGGGGAACCGGCTACCGGGCGATCACGATCATGCCGATGATACGGGGCGACGTTGCGATCGGCGCGCTCAGCGTTGTTCGTCGCGAGCCGGGGCAGCTCTCCGACAAGCAGATTGCGGTGCTTAACACCTTCGCCGCCCAGGCAGTCATCGCCATCGAGAACACGCGCCTGCTTGGCGAGCTGCGCCAACGCACGGACGAACTTGACCGCTCGATTGGTGAACTACGCGCGCTCGGCGAGGTTTCACAGGCAGTCAATTCCACGCTCGATCTTGAGAAGGTGCTTTCTACTATCGTCGCCAATGCGGTGCGGCTCTCTGGCACCGAGGCGGGCGCGATCTATGGCTATGACGAATGGACCCAGGAGTTTCGCCTGCGCGCAACTTACGGCATGGATCAGGATTTGATCGGCGCGCTGACGCAGCAGCACATCGGCTTTGACGAACCGAACGTGGCTTCGGCTTTCGCCCAGCGCGAGCCGATTCAGATCGCTGATTTGAGAGAAGAGACTCGTTCCGAGTTGAACGACGTGATCTTGCGTGCCGGCTATCGCGCAAGATTAATGGCACCGCTGCTTCGGGGAGAGGATGTCGTCGGCATGCTGGTCGTCCGCCGCAAGATGGCCGGGGAATTTACGCAGAACACCGTCGATCTGATTAAGACCTTTGCTGCACAATCGGCGCTGGCGATTCAGAATGCGCGGTTATTCGACAACGTTGAAGCTCGCACCCGCGAATTGACAAAGTCGCTGGAGGATCTGCGCACCGCGCAGGATCGCCTCGTGCAGACGGAGAAGCTTGCCTCGCTCGGCCAATTGACCGCCGGCATCGCGCACGAGATCAAGAACCCGCTTAATTTCGTCAACAACTTCTCATCCGTATCGATCGAACTCATCGACGAATTGCGTGAAGCGCTGGATGGTGCCGGGCTCGACGGCAAGCTGCGCATGGAGATCAACGAGATCGCCGATATGCTGCAAGGCAATCTCGACAAGGTGGTGCAGCACGGCAAGCGCGCCGACGCAATCGTCAAGAACATGTTGCTGCATTCCCGACAGGGCTCGGGCGATCATCGGCCGGTCGAAATCAACACGCTCGTCGAAGAGAGCCTCAATCTCGCCTATCACGGCGCCCGCGCCGAGAAGCCGGGCTTCGAAATCACCCTGGAAAGGTCCTTTGACCCAGCCGCCGGTGAAGTAGACCTTTTCCCCCAGGAGATTACGCGGGTCCTGCTCAACTTGATCTCAAACGGCTTCTACGCAGCCACCAAACGCAAGGCCGAGACTAATCGAGGCGACTACGAACCCACCGTCAGTGCGGCGACGAAGAACCTTGGCAAGAGCGTCGAAATCCGGATCCGCGATAACGGGGCCGGCATATCCCCTGAGGTGAAGGAGAAGATGTTCAACCCGTTCTTCACGACAAAACCTGCCGGTGAAGGGACGGGACTAGGACTTTCGATTAGTCACGACATCGTCGTCAAGCAACACGGTGGGTCGGTAGCGGTCGATACGAAGCCTGGCGAGTTCACGGAAATTCGGATTGTGCTTCCGCGTCTAGCGGCTTTCTCCGTCTGATTCACTCAAAGCGCATGTCCAAGCGGGACAGGCCCGACGCTTGATTGCGCCGTGGTAGGATCGATCATGCGTTTAATCGGAATAATCTTGGTCGCCGGAAATCCGCTCATCTGAGCATGCTTGTGAATGATCTCTTCGCCAGTGGCGAGGTAAACGCAGAATAATTTATCGTCTGCAATATAACTCTCTACCCACTGAATATCCGGACCGAGCTGGCGCAAAACGTCATTTGATTTGATGGCAGCTTCTTTCAGTTGCCGCGGATCGAGGCCGCCGGCCTTCGGAATGTCTCTCTCGATGAGAAAGCGCTGCAGAGACATTTAATTCCCTCAATTTCTGTAAGTTGCTCAGGGTGCTTGTATTCCTTTACCTCGCCCCTGTGAACCCCCGGCACCCGCACCGATGGTAGATTGAATGCGTCGGCTGTTGTCGTTTATCGCCATGGCCCTTTACGGCGTGCGGCCTTGAGCGGTTGTCGGTCGCTTTCGGGGAAGGCGGCTTGATGCCCGTCTCTTCGACAGTGTCCGGCGCAGCGTCGATTTAGCCGAGCGACGAGCTGAGCGCGAGCCGCAGGCCGTCAAGAATCCGCGGCCGGGATCGATTGTCGACACCGCCGGCATCTTTGGTCGCTCGTTGCATGAACAGTTGCGTGCGACCCGGCGCCATTTTCGTCAAGGCCGCAACGGATTTCGCAGCATTCGATTTATCGCCGATGGTGGCATATAGGGATGCAAGCCACGCCTGGACGAGAGGGGACCCCGGCATGAATGCGTCGGCGCGCAGCGCCCAGTCCAGGGCGGCCAGATCATGGCCAAGCTCGAGTTCTGCCTCGGCGGCGAAAAGATACCAGTAGCCTGTGGTTGGATCGTTGAGGGTTGCGGCGCGGATGGTTTGCAGGATTTTCTCCAATCCTTGCTGCGGCTGTCCCATTCTGATGAGCACGTGTCCTAGCTGGCCTTGCGCCGGAAGGAAGCTTGGGTTGAGCTCGAGGCAGCGGTTCAGCAAGCGTAGGCTCGCCGAGTATTGGCCATGGTACTTCTGCAAAAGAGCTAGACTGTAGAGCGCGGAAATCGAATTCGGAGATTTGTTCAATGTCTCGTTTAAAACCCGCTCGGTCTCATTGAGGTCGGATGAGACGTCGAGGTCGACAAAATTCATCGCCGCGATAATGTGCACCCTCGCAATGGCCAGGACGGCGGGCTGATAACGCGGATTGCGCCGCAAAGCTTCGTCGAACAGCGTCATCGCCGCCGACAGGTTTTCCCGAATTGTGCCCATGCGCAATTCCGAATAGCCGCGTGCGACCAGTTCGCCAGGCGTGAGTTGTGAGATCGGATTCGCGCGTTCGCGCAGCACGCCGAGATTGCCAATCTCGATCGCAAGCCTACGGGCGATGCCACGCGATGCTTCATCGGCAACGGCGATCGGGTCGGCGCGCTCCCGCTGCATATCACCGGACCAGATATTCGCCCGCGTTGCGGTATCCACCAGCTGAAAATCAATTTTCAGCGCGGCGTCATCGCTTTGAACATGACCGACGATCGCGTATTGCACGCCGAAATCCGTCTTCAGGCGGCTCAGGTCCGTCTTATGATCGGCAAAGAAGTCCGTTGTCTGCTCCGAGAGCACCCGCAGGCGGCCGAAACGGCTGAGATAGCCAATCAGGTCACGCTTCAGTACTCGGGCGAATTCCGGATCGTCTGGTTGCCCGGGGGTGTCGGCGGCAAAGGGCAGGACCGCGATGATGCGACTCGGCTGCTGATCAGTTATCGCCAGTGGCAATTTCAGGCCTTGTACTAGCCCGAGCGCAGCAATCGCGCCGACGCAAATGCCAGTGGCAATCGATGCAGCGGCAAGCGGTCGCCGAAGCCAAAACGGCCGGCTGATCCGTATCGCACTGCCGGGTGCCGGTGCGGGAGAAAGCTCGCACAATATCGGACCTGAAGATTCCTTGCGCTCCGACGCTGCAAGCAAAACCGGCACCATGTCCGGCGCGCCGACCAGACTGGCAACGCTCGGCGCGGAAGATTGCTCGCGGTTCGCCATGTTCGCGCGCTCAAAATCGCCACGATTGATCGCGTCGATCAGCGCGCGCGTTGAGGCCTCCGGAGCAACGTCTTGTTCGCTGCGTAGGAGATCGATGAGGAGCTTTGCCCGGCTCTGCGCCGCATCGCATCCCTTGTACCGCGCAAACAACTGCAGCGCGATCCGTTGCCGATCCTCGCGCGTTGGCTCCAGGGCGATCAAGCGTTCAGCAGCCGCGATGGCTCCGTCACCGTCGCCGTTCGCATCGGCGTTTCGGCACAGCAGCGCGAAGACATCGCCTGCTACCGCCGCAAGCCGGTCGGCCTCCTGGCGCTGCCACGAGTCGAACTCCTCGACGTCCAAAGTCAGGTCCGGCAGAAACGCTCCGTGCCAAAGCTCAGCGGCCCGCGTCAGCGCGTCCGGCTCGGCCACGCGAGCGAGCGCGATGAAGCTGCGCGCGTCTACGGAGACCGATTGAGCGCGCAGCCGAACCGCTTCCCGATCGAGGTCCAGGATTGCCGATGCCAAGCCGAGATCATGCCGGAGCGCTATGAGGCATTGCCGCAGACTGTGACGCGCCTGCCGATCAGGACGGTCACCCCAAAACAGCGTCGCGAGCTCTTCGCGCCTTGCCCGGAAGTCCGGTTTCATCGCCAGATAGGCAAGCAGTCCGCAGGCCTTTTTGGACCGAATCGAGAGAGCGATCGGGCGGCCGATATCCGCTTCGACCCCGAACGTCCCGAGCAAGCGCAATGTGACGTGCTTTAATTTCGCCATCGCTCAATAGGGTCAAAATAATCGATCAACCCGGCAATATTATCACTCCCGATCCGGCTGCACCAAGCCCAAGAGGAAAGGCCTAGAAGAGCACTCCTCGACACCAGTGTGTGTGCGCTAAATGCCTAATTGCTCAAAGGTTTCCCTTTGACGGTGGGTTGACGGCGCATTGACTTGGGCCATGCCAGATTCGCGCATTCGAAAGGTGATTGGCGCCTTTAAAAAGGCGAAACGACGATATGACGACGGATCCGAAATCTAAAGCAGCGCTCGCGTTGCACCGTTTTGGTTTTGGGCCGGTACGCGACCAGATTGCAGCCATTGCCGACGATCCGCGCGGTGCCGTGCTTGCCGATCTGGAACGGCCCGTCGCTGGCCGCGTGGTGGCGGCGAACCTGCCGTCGAGCCCCGAGGCGTCGCGGCAGTTCTTCGAATTCCGCGCGGAACGGCAAGCGGCGCAAAAGCTGGCGGAGCGCGCAAAGAAGGCGGCAGGGGCAACGGCCATGGCGGCGGCCGAGACTGATGATGCACAGACTGCGGAAACCGCGCCGCCATCAAATGGCAATCAGCAACCGACGCTGCCCGCTCAGCTCGTCCAGAATGAAGCCAAGGTGCGCTTCGACGCCGCCATCGGGGCCGACATCGGCTTCGTCGAGCGTTTGGTTTGGTTCTGGTCGAACCATTTTTGTGTCTCGATCAGCAGCATCCTCTCGATGGCCGGCGCATATGAGCGCGAAGCGATCCGCCCCCATGCGCTCGGACGCTTTGCCGACCTTCTCGCTGCGGTCGAAAGCCATCCGGCCATGCTGTATTATCTCGACAATACCGAATCGATGGGTGCCGATTCCGTCGCCGGCATCAACCGCGACAAGGGCCTAAACGAGAATCTCGCACGCGAAATTCTCGAATTGCACACGCTTGGCGTCCGCAGCGGCTATACCCAGGCTGACGTGACGAGTTTCGCCAACGTGATCACCGGCTGGACCTTTATCGGGACCGGCGTTCCTAACCATGGCGGAGAGTTTGTGTTCGTCAGGCGCCTGCACGAGCCCGGCGAGCAGGTCGTGCTCGGGACTCGCTATCCCGACACCGGCATCGAGCAGGGCCGCGCCGTGCTCGCCGATATCGCGCATCATCCTGCAACGGCGCAGCACATCGCACAAAAGCTCGCTCGTCATTTCGTCGCCGACGAACCGCCGCCCGCGCTCGTCGCCAAACTTGACAAGACATTCAGGGACAGCGACGGCGACCTCAAAGAGGTCGCCAAGACGCTGGTTATGGCGGATGAATCCTGGACACCGCAGCGGACCAAGCTCAAGCCGCCGTCGGCATGGATCGTCGGGGTCGTGCGCCTCACTGGCTCGCAATGGTTGGTCGGCCGCCTGATGGCGGCGCAGGCTTCGCTCGGCGAGCCGTTGTGGCGACCGCCGGCGCCAAACGGCTTCCCCGATACGCAGGCAACGTGGATTGACGGCATTCCACACCGGCTCGACGTCGCCAATGATTTTGCCAGCCGGCTGCCGATCACGATCGAGCCGCTTGCCCTACTCGACGACGGGCTGGGACCGCTCGCCTCCGCGGAAACGCGCACCACGATCGCGCGCGCGGAAAGCCGCGCCCAGGCCGTGATGCTGCTCACGATGGCGCCGGAATTCCTACGGAGATGACCATGACCCAGTTGCATCTACCCTCGCGCCGCGAATTGGTGCTGGCCTCCGGTACATTGTTCGCATGGGCGCATCTGCCAAAACTGGCGCGCGCGGAAGGCCGGGATCCGCGCTTGCTTACGATCATCCTGCGCGGCGCGCTCGATGGTCTCGCCACGGTGGCGCCGGTCGGCGATCCGGATTGGGTGGCGCTGCGCAGCGACAGCGCCCTGACTCTCGAGGGCAAGACGCCGGCGCTCAAGCTCGACGACTTCTTCGCGCTCAATTCGGCGATGCCGAATTTGCATCGTATGTATCAGACCAATGAGGCGATCATCGTCCATGCCGCCGCTACGCCGTACCGCGAGCGGTCTCATTTCGACGGCCAAGACGTGCTGGAAAGCGGCATGCCCCGGCCGGGGGCAAGCGAAAGCGGCTGGCTCAATCGCGCGCTGTCGAGTCTCGCGCCCGGCGGGCGCGTCGATCCGAGCGACAGCAAGGCGTTCGGTGTAGGGCCGGTGACGCCGCTCGTCGTGCGCGGCCCGGCTCCGGTCCTGTCCTGGGCGCCGCGGCGGCTGTTGCCGGCGAGCGCGGATGCGGTGGCGCGCTTGCTCGACCTTTACCGCCACACCGACCCGTTACTCGCCAGCGTGCTCGAAGGTCATACCAGCCTTACGGGTATTGCGCGTGCCGCCAACATGGATGACAAGCCCGAGGCACCGAACAACGGGTCCGACATCGCGCAGGTGCGCGCCTACTTTGCCCAGGTCGCCGGCACCGCGGCGAAATTCTTGGCACAGCCCGAAGGGCCTCGCGTCGGCGCGCTCGCGCTCGACGGCTGGGACACCCATTACAACGAAGGCATCGCCACCGGCCGTCTATCGCAATTACTCGGGGCGCTCGACTCCGCGCTCGCCGCAATCAGGACCAATATGGGACCGGCTTGGCATGAGACCGTCGTCGTGCTCGTCACCGAGTTCGGCCGCACCGCGCGTATCAACGGGACCGACGGCACCGACCACGGCCAGGGCACGGTCGCGCTCCTTGCCGGCGGCGCCCTCAGGGGCGGCCGCGTCGTCGCCGATTGGCCGGGATTGAAGAGCGAGAACCTCTACGAGGATCGCGACCTCGAGCCCACCACCGATCTGCGCGGCGTGCTCAAGGGCTTGCTAAAGGATCATCTGCGAGCGGATGACGACGCGCTCACCGCCCAGGTGTTCCCCGGCAGCAATGACGTGAAGCCGATGGCGGGTTTGCTTGCGTCGGGCTAATTAGTCCTGACCGACCAATCAAGCAATTCGGCAAGAGCGCTTTATTCATTCCGACCCCGGGCCTAAAACTGAAATGTATGATAACCGGCACGCTTGACCGTCTGAGTAGGGAGGCAACGCGCCATGGTGGTAATTGCCACGCGTATCAGATCCTTTGCTCCGCAGTTATTGGTGGATGACCTTGAGAGAGCCATTGAATTTTATAGCGAAGTCCTCGGTTTCACATTCGGTCCTGCGTGGCGTGGATTTTACGCTATTGGAGAACGAGACGGTGTTGAAGTTCATCTAAAGTGCGCACCAAAAGCGGTCGAGGACCGCGCAAATCGGCGACTGCATGAACATTTGGACGTCTATGCCAGCGTCATTGGAGTGCACGCATTATATGCCGCTTGCAAAGCGAAAGGCGCGACCATTTTGAAACCACTGGATCGCACGCCATGGGGGACAAATGATTTTTATCTTGAAGACCCCGAGGGGTACATAATTGCCTTTGGCGAGCCCGATAATTCAATGACATCCTGAGGACTGACAGCTCCTTTGGCAGCGGTCACTGGCGTGCGACGAACGTGACATCCTCGATGGGTTGAGGATCCGGCGGCTAGTCCGCGGGCTCATTCTCTCGGCGCTCGGCGACGTGCCACAGTACGCCGGACGGGTCCCAAACATAACCTACGCGCAGTCCCCAAGGCTGCATGGCTGGCGCCCTTGGCGCTTGAACGCCGAATACCTTCGGCAAATCCAGAGCCTCGATATGCTTCCACCATGCGTCGAGGTTGTCGACCATCATCTGCATCATGCAGTTTTCGGCCCATTCTTTTTTATAATATCGCTGCAAGATGAAAGCGCCTGCGCCCACGCCGAAGATGGCGACATCGCCGTCGAGCAGTTTCTTGAAACCGAGCGCTTCGTAGAAGGCTTTACTCGAGTCGAAGTCCTTCGCCGGAATGAAGGCGCGTGCCGCTTCCGTACCGTTTGGAACCACCATCCCGGTCGGCCCTCCTACTGATCATCTTCGAACTTTTTTCTGACCGTGCCAAGATTGCGATCCGAGTTCAACTTCCGCAATGGTCATTCGCGACCGGGAGAGGCCAGCAGCAGGGTTCGGCTATGTGCGCTACACCCGAAACCGGAAATAAAATCGCGATGACTATTGGACGAGGGTCACGCGCCGAGCTCGATGTGCACGATTTCCGGCGGCACGCCGAGGCGCGCCGGAATGATGCTGGTGCCGAGACCGCCTGAAACGATCAGGTGCCGTTCGCGCTCGACGATGTGGCCATAGGCGAAGCGCGCGCCATAGCGCGACGGCACGAATTTCGGCCAGATCAGCGGCAGCCGGATTTGCCCGCCGTGGGTATGTCCGGCAAGTGTCAGCGCAACGCTATTCGGCACACGCGGGAAAATGTCGGGCTCGTGCACCATCAGCAGAACGGGATCGTCGGTCTTGATGCGCGACAGCGTCAGCGGCAGATCGTCGACGCCGCGATAACGGCCATGGCCGAGCGGAATGGCGAGCTGGTCGCCGATTCCCGCTAGCCAGAATTTCCGGCCCTCCGCGCCAAGCAGGACGGCATCGTTTTCCATGACGGGAATCTGTACGCCGGCGAGCGCCCGGCGCACGCCTTCCAGATGATGCCACCAATCGTGGTTGCCGAGGATGGCCCAGGTTCCGAGCGGCGCCTTGAGCCGCGCCAGCTCGGCCGCCCAAAGCTCGTCCGGCACCGGCGTCGTCTCGAAACGGTACCAGGCCGTGAAGTCGCCGAGCAGCAGCACGAGATCGGACTGCAACGCGCTCGCGGTATCGACAATGCGGCGGACGTGCCCGAGCTGCATGTCGGGGCCGCCGGCGTGCAGATCGGCGATCACCGTGATCGAGAGCTTGCGGTCCACCGGCCAGTTCCGCGGCGCTGGCGCGTATCGCGTGACGACAAGTCCCTGCGGCTCGATCGCGCCGGCATAAACCCCGGTCGCCAGCGGCACTCCGACCAGGCCGGCGGCGCCGGCAAGAACGCGGCGGCGCGTGACGGTGGGCGTGGCGGCGGGCGTGCCCTGCGGGGTCCTGGACAGTGCGATCTCGTTCATGAAGTGTCTTGTAAGCCGCGACTGATGAAAGGAGCGTTCACCCCGCCGCAAATGCCTTAGCCCATCGCTGCAGAAAGAGTGTTAAGCGGCCTTCACGATTGCGCGAGGCGCTCGCGCATCACCCAATCCATCGTCTTGTCGAGCGCGCGGGTCAGCCGGTCGAACAAGTCGTCGATTTCCGCCTCGCTGATGACGAGCGGCGGACACAGCGTCAGCACGTCGCCGAGCACCGAACGCACGATCAGGCCTTCGGCTTCGGCGAATTGCACGGCACGGGCGCCGACGCCGTGCTCCGGCGCGAACGCGCGTTTGTTGCGCCGGTCGGCGGCGAGCTCGACGCCGCCGATCATGCCGAGGCCGCGCGCTTCGCCGACCAGCGGATGCGCGCCCAGCGCCACGAGGCGCGACTGGAATTTCGGCGCCAGCGCCGCGGCTTTCTCGAAGACGCGATCGCGCTGATAGATTTCGATCGCCTTGAGCGCGACCGCCGCCGACACCGGATGACCGCCATAGGTGAAGCCATGGCCGAAGACGCCGATCTTTTTGCTCTCGGCAAGCAGCGCCTGATACATGTTCTCCGGAATCATGACGCCGGCAATCGGCAGATAGGCCGAAGACAGCGCCTTGGCGACGGAGATGGCGTGCGGCCGGTAATTGAGCTTCTCACAACCGAAGGCGGTGCCGAGCCGGCCGAAGCCACAGATCACCTCGTCGCTGATCATGAAGACGTCGTGCTTGTCGCAGACCGCCATGACTTTCTCGAAGTAGGTGTTCGGCGGCACGATGACGCCGCCGGCGCCCATCACCGGCTCGGCAATGAAGGCCGCGACCGTGTCCGGCCCCTCCTTGACGATCAGCGCGTCGAGGTCTTCGGCAAGCCGCGTGGCGAATTGCTCTTCGCTCTCGCCGGCGTTCGCGAAACGATAATGATGCGGGCAGGCCGCGTGCAAAAATCCGGGCAGCGGCAGATCGAAGTCGCGGTGGTTGGCAGGCAGTCCGGTCAGCGACGCCGCGACGATGGTGACGCCGTGATAGGCCTTCATGCGGCTGATGATTTTCTTCTTCTGCGGCCGCCCCAGCGCGTTGTTGAGATACCAGACGAGCTTGACCTGGGTGTCGTTCGCCTCCGATCCTGAATTGCAGAAAAACACCTTCGAGACCGGTACCGGCGCGACCTCCTTGAGCTTTTCCGCAAGCTCGATCGCCGGGTCGTGACTCTTGCCGGTAAACAGATGCGCAAACGACAGCTTGCGCATCTGCGCCGCCGCGGCTTCGACCAGTTCCTCGTTGCCGTAGCCGAGCGATGTGCACCACAGCCCGGCCATGCCTTCGATATAGGGCTTGCCGTCGCTGTCATAGACATGGACGCCCTGTCCGCGCTCGATGACGAGCGGACCGGTCTCGCGAAATTTCGCAAGATTGATGTACGGATGCACCAGCGTTTCGACGTCGCGGGTGGCAAGATTACTGAGCGGGGGCATAATCATCCTTTGCCGGAACTGCGCGGCGCTTCGATCTGCGCCTGCGTGACGCCGCTATTGTGGCCACGCCGCGCGCCTGCCGTCAAAGCCGGATCGCACACCTATCGTCGCGGAACACAATGTCATGGGAAATTTAGGCAGGGATGCGGAAATTTCCGGCGGGAAGTTTCTTGCCGATACCTTCAACCGCATATCCGCAGCATCATCCAAGCTTGATGCCCGCGAATTTGATGACCTTGGCCCATTTCTCGGTATATTCCGCGATCAATTTTCCGAACTCGGCCGGCGATTTCGACAGCGGCGGAACTCCCAGGCCGACAAGCTGCACTTTCATCTTGGGATCGGCGACAATGGCATTGATCTCGACGTTGAGCGTGTTGACGATTGCGGGGGAAGTGCCTTTCGGCGCGACGATACCAAACCAACTGTCTGCCTCGTAGCCCGGCACGGATTGTCCGACCGGGGGAACGTCCGGCAAGGTCTCCACCCGCACCGCGCTGGTCACGGCGAGGGCGCGCAATTTGCCGCTTCTGACATACTCGATCGATTGCGGCACGGTTGAGAAGGCGCACTGCACCTGTCCGCCAATCAAATCGGACATGAAACTGGCGCGATAAGGCACGTGAACCAGGTCGATGCCGGTCATCATCTTCAACAGCTCGTAGCAGAGATGAGGCGTTGTCCCGATGCCCGGGGATGCGAGGTTGATCTTGCCCGGACTCGCCTTGGCATAGGAAATGAATTCGGGAATGGTTTTGGCCGGGACTGACGGATTGACGATCAAGAGAAACGGAGCGCCGTTGATGACCGCCACCGGCGCGATGTCGCGCTCGAAATCGAAGCTGAGGTTCGGGTAAAGCGTCGTGTTGATTGTATTCGCCGCTGTGGCCATGAGCAGCATGTAACCGTCAGCGGGTGCGCTCACGACATCCTGAGCGGCGATGGAGCTGCCGGCGCCCGGACGGTCCTCGACGGTGAATTGCTGCCGCAGTCGCTCCGACAGCGGCTGCGCGATGAGGCGCGCAACAATGTCGGGCCCGGAGGCGGCGGGAAACCCGACAATGATGCGCACCGGCCGCGATGGATAGGCGTCCCCTCTTGCGAGCCGCGATACCGCGGGGAGCGCAGCGGCAACCGCCGCGAAAGACAGAAATTGTCGGCGCGGAATTTTCACGATTGCACCTCCATCCATGCGTTCACGCAGCCCACCACGTCACTCCGCCTTGAGGCCGGCCGTGCGGACGACTTTGCCCCACTTCGCGGTTTCATCGGCAATAAGCGCGTTGAATTCGGCAAGCGTTGTCGGCATCGGTTCCGCGCCCAGGTCGGCAAACCGCGCCTTCATCGTCGGATCGGCGAGACCGTCGCCGATCGCCTTTCGCAGCGTGTCGATAATCTGCGGCGGCGTGCCCGTGGGTGCGCCGAGACCAAACCAGCCGACCCCATTGTAGCCCGGAATGAATTCGGCCAAGGCCGGGATGTCCGGCAGCGCCGCCGAGCGCGTCGCGGACGTGACAGCGAGCGCGCGGAGCTTCCCAGCCTTAAGGTAGCCTATCGACGAGGTCATGCCCTCGAACATGACCTGCACCTGTCCAGCGAGCAGATCGACAAGTCCGGGCTCGCCGCCGCGATAACCCACAGTGGTCATATTGACGCCAGCCATCATCTTGAACAGTTCGCCATACATGTGCGGCGGGCTGCCGTTGCCGGCTGTCGCCATGTTGATCTTGCCGGGATTGGCCTTGGCATAGGCGATGAATTCGGGGACGGTTTTGGCCGGAACCGACGGATTGACCTCCATCACGGACGGCGCGCGCATCATGCTTGCGATTGGGGCGATATCGCGGATGAAATCGAAATTGAGATTATTGTAGAGCGTTGCGTTGATCGCGTTCGATTGCGTGATCAAGAGCAGCGTGTAACCGTCGGCAGGCGCGTGCACAACAAAGTCGGTCGCGAGATTGCTGCCTGCACCGGGCCGGTCCTCGACGACGAATTGCTGACCGAGGCGCTTGGAAAGCCAATCACCCAGCAAACGGCCGGCGATGTCCGTCGGCCCGCCGGCGGCATAGCCGACGATAATGCGCACCGGCCGCGACGGATAGTCGTCGGCGCGAACGGTGTGCGAAATCGACGACAGTACGGCGGCTCCCGCTGCCAGATGCAGAAATCCTCGACGGCGAAGTTTCATGCTGCGCCTCCCAGTGCTCGCGTCTTCACCACCCGGCATGTGCTCGTCCGAACGCGACGCCTAAGGCCGCGCGCATGTCAGGTGGCGATTGAAAATTCGAGGTACCGGCCTGCCGACGGCATGAGCGCTGCCGCGCAAGGTGGGACTTCGGCACGTCCCGCTGGCAGCTCTAACTCAGGTCCTGAAGCTGCAGAATATCAGGGACCGGCGCGAAGGCCAGAGCGTGATCCCGAAAAGTGGTCGCCGGTTTTCGGAAAAGATCATGCTCAAGCAAATGACCACTTCAATCGCGGTTTGATTTTCTCGATGTCCCTGACCCGTTCCCTCCCGCGTTGGCCACATGCGGGCGCGGACGCGGCAGCGGCACCGTGTCCAGCGGAATCGATGCCTCGTCTCCCGTTGCTTCCGCGGGGGGCGCGCTGTCCGCCGGCGGCGCTGCGTCCTTCTGTTGCGCTTGCGCCACGGCCGGCGGCGGGGGTGGCGGCGGCACGCGGACGTCCCACTCGCAAACCTTGTAGTTATTGCGACGCTCGGCAAGATCGAGATGAATGTGCTCCTCGTGCGCGCCGTCGGAGCCCGGACCGAGGATGGTCGAGAACCGGGCGCAGGCGCTCGCCTTTATGGCCTCGCGCCAAGCCTTGTCGACATTGACGTCGGTGAGCGTGAGCGTCTTGCCGTCGGCCAGCTTGAAAAGCCGCACGTCGAGCGCGTCGGCGCGGCCGTGCTCGCTCAGCGTCGCGCCGCGCACGCGATTGCGGCCGCGGCACTCGTAAGAATCGAAATTATCGAGCCCGCGCAACGGGGCGCCGAACTTCAGTACGGTCGGCGAGACATCGTCGCGGATCCACTGCGCGATCTGCTCGGCAATCGGACAGCGCAGCGTCGCCGCCGGACTGACCGTGACCTTGTTCTGATCGGGCAGGATCACCGCATCCAGCAGGACGGCGTCGGTGGCGCCGCACTCACCGGGGCCGACCAGCACCGGCAGCGGTTGAAAGGTCGCGAGTTTCGACAGCCGCAACTGGCAGGCCGATGGCGTCGCCGCTGCGCCAGCGGCTGCCGCCGGCGCGGCGGTCGAGGCGTCGGGAAACGCGGCATAAGCCTCCTGCGGCGGCGACAATTCTTGGGGAATGGCAATCGGCGGCGACGGCCGCGGCGCACCATGCCCGGACTGTTGCGCCGCATCCTGCGCCGCCGCGACGCCGCGCACGCCGAGCAGCGCGGCGACGATAACGGCGCATTTGACGCTGCATGTCCTCACGTAACGGGTTTCCCGACACAACCGGTACGATCAGCCTTAGGCTAACCGTACCCCGGGCAGCAAGCGAGCCGGGTGTTGCCTCGCAGCCGCAGGCGGATAACCTTAGGCGGCCGGCGGCCGACACCGCTGTCCAAAAGGCCGACAAAGGCCAGGATTAAGGCTTCGGAGGGAACACCATGCTTGGGCTGATGCAGAATTGGCAGCTTCTGTGCCATCGCATCCTCGATCACGCAGCGACCTACCACGCCGAGCGGCAGATCATTACCCGCTCGGTGGAAGGGCCGATCCACATCACCAATTACGCCGATGTGCGCAAGCGAGCGCTGCGCGTTGCACAGCGGCTCGACAAGGACGGCATCAAGCTCGGCGATCGCGTCGCGACGCTGGCATGGAATACATGGCGACACCTCGAAGCCTGGTACGGCATCATGGGGATTGGCGCGGTTTATCACACCATCAATCCGCGGCTGTTCCCCGATCAAATCGCCTGGATCGTCAACCACGGCGAAGACCGCGTGATGATGGTCGATCTTACCTTCCTGCCGATCGTTGAAAAGCTCGCCGACAGACTGAAGCCGATCGAACGTTACGTGGTGCTGACCGACGCGGCGCACATGCCGGCGACCACCCTGAAGAACGCCGTGGCTTACGAGGAGTGGATCGCCAAGGTCGACGGCGACTTCGCCTGGAAATCGTTCGACGAAAATACCGCCGCCGGCATGTGCTACACGTCCGGCACCACCGGCGATCCGAAGGGCGTGCTCTACTCGCATCGCTCGAACATTTTGCATTCGATGATAGCGGCCCAGCCCGACGCCATGGGCGTGGCGTCGCGCGACGTCATCCTGCCGGTGGTGCCGATGTTCCATGCCAATTGCTGGGGGCTCGCTTTGACCTCGCCGATGGTCGGCGCGACCATGGTCATGCCGGGCGCCAAGCTGGACGGCGCCTCGATCTACGAACTGCTCGACCAGTATCGCGTGACCTTTTCGGCCGCGGTGCCAACCGTGTGGCTGATGTTGCTGCAACATCTTGAAGCCAACAATCTGAAGCTGCCCTATCTGAACAAGGTCGTGATCGGCGGCTCCGCATGTCCGCGCGCCATCACGCAGAAATTCCAGGACGTCTACGGCGTCGAGGTCTGCCATGCCTGGGGCATGACCGAGATGAGCCCGCTCGGCACATTAGGCTCGCTCAAGCCGGAATACGCGAAACTGACCGGCGAGGCGAAGCTCGACGTTCAGACCAAACAGGGTCATCCGCCGTTCGGCGTCGACATGAAGATCGTCGACGACAGCGGCAAGGAATTGCCACGCGACGGCAAGACATTCGGCCGGCTCAAGGTGAGCGGGCCGTCGGTTGCCCGGGCCTACTTCAAGGAAAACCACGGTGTCGTCGACGACGAAGGCTATTTCGACACCGGCGACGTCGCCACGCTCGATCCTTACGGCTACATGCAAATCACCGATCGCTCGAAAGACGTGATCAAGTCGGGCGGCGAGTGGATTTCGTCGATCGAACTCGAGAACCTCGCCGTCGGCCATCCGAAAGTCGCGGAGGCGGCAGTGATCGGCGTGCGGCATCCGAAATGGGATGAGCGGCCGCTGCTGATCGTGGTGCTCAAGCCAGGCCAGACGGCGACCAAGACCGAGCTGCTGTCATTTCTCGAGGGCAAGGTTGCGAAGTGGTGGATGCCCGACGACGTCGCCTTCGTCGCGGAAATTCCGCACACGGCGACCGGCAAGATTCAAAAAACCGCGCTGCGCGAGACCTTCAAGGATTTCGTGCTGCCGACCGCCGCCGCCTGAAGTGTTAATGGCCACTCCATCGGCTTGGATCTGAATGCGGTCGTCTTCCGCGCTCCGGTCGCCGCTCTAAACATCTATAAAATCTGGCATTTTTGATCGCTTCGCGGCGTTTCGGAACGACGCCCGACGCGTCACGGTTAACGTTTTCGATTCGGGCTTTGCGGTTCCAACATCGCATTACCGCCGCAAAGAATTCTTGTTGATGCTGCGTCGCACAATGAACACATTCTCCCAGTCAAACGGCCAACCGCTCGAGATGAGCGGCCTACCAAACCACCCCATCAACAACGAAAAAGGCTGATCATGGCTGGTAATAGCCTCAAGACGCTTACGTTTGCTGTAACTCTTTTGACCTTCTCAATTTCCATTCCAATGATTGCTTCGGCACAGTCGGGTATTGCATCCGTCTACAACGAGGGAAGCCACACCGCGAGCGGCGAGCGCCTCGTGCCCTCGGCGATGACCGCCGCGCATCGCACGCTGCCGTTCGGTACCCTGGTGCGGGTGACCAACCAGAGCAACGGCCGCTCGGTGACGGTGCGGATCAATGATCGCGGCCCGTTCGTCAAAGGCCGTGTGATCGACCTCAGCACGGGTGCCGGGCGTGTGATCGGCGTTTCCGGGCTCGCCCGCGTGACGCTCGACGTCGTCGGTCACAGCTAAATCCAAAAGCTTCAATTCTTAGACGACTACGAAACGGGAGGCTTCAGCCTCCCGTTTTATTTCACGGACCGTTCCGGCAATTGTCGCAAGGTTGTCTTGAAATCCTTCCCATGCATTAACCTTTTGTCTAGCGAGACATTCGACGATCCGTAAGACTTGGCTGCTAAGACAGGCTCGGAGCGCTCCATCCCGAGCGCCGAAAGCGGCAAGCCGGGCCGAGCCATGGAAGACGACCGCAGAACGATCAAGCGAACGCGCGTCTTGCGCAGCGCCAAGATCATTGTGCCGCGGCGCTCGCCGGTCATTCATTGCACGGTGCAGAACATCAACAACGGCGGCGCCTGCCTGAAGCTGGCCAATACCTACGGCCTGCCTGAAACTTTCGACTTGACCTTCGAGCACGGCCGCACGCGGCGCTCGTGCCGCGTGGTCTGGCGCACCGACGACAAGCTCGGCGTGACATTCACGGATACCGGGAAGAATGTCGCGGTAGTGGAATCCGAGGCTCTGGAAACGAAGCTGAATGCCGCCAAGGCGGATGCCGAGTCCTAGAACTCCGCCGCCGCACGCAGCAGACGTTCGATATCCTCCGGCCGCGACAGACGGTGATCGCCGTCTTTGACCAGCGTCAGCACGACATCGTCGGACGCAAGCCGCGACGTGAGTTCGACGGCGTGCCGCCAGGGCACGTCGGGATCCTCGACCCCCTGCAAAATGCGCACCGGGCAGCCGGTCTCGATCATGCCGCCGAGCAACAAATGCTTGCGTCCCTCCTCGATCAACTGCCGCGTGACCAGATACGGCTCCGCCGAATATTGTGACGGCCGCTCCCAGACACCCTTCTCGTCAAGCTCGCGCTTGATCTCGGGCGTGAACCGCTTCCACATCAGTTCCTCGGTGAAATCGACCGCCGGTGCGATCAGAACCAGACCTGCGACCGATGCGGCGTCGGCTTTGCCCGGCGGAGGACGCCGCTTCAATTCACGCACCAGCAACAGCGCCAGCCAGCCGCCCATCGACGAACCGATCAGAATCTGCGGGCCGCGGCAGCAGGCGTCGAATACGGCGAGGCTGTCGGCAAGCCAGCGGCCGATGGTGCCGTCGGTGAAGGCGCCTTCGGATTCGCCGTGACCGGAATAATCGAACCGCACGCAACCGCGCTTTTCGCGTTCCGCCCATTCCGCCAGCGCCACCGCCTTGGTGCCTTTCATGTCCGACTTGTAGCCGCCGAGCCAGAGCAGACCGGGCGAAGCACCGGCGACGGCGCGCACGGCGATGCCGCGGCACTCGCGGCCTTCGCCAATATGTAGGAATTTCAGGTTGTTATCGTTCATCTGTAGCCGGTATCCGGACGCGACCTCGCCTCATTCGCGGCGCCGGGTCACGGAACATCAATCACGCCGGGCGCGCAACGCGCATTGTCGTTGACTTGAGCCGCAAAACTCCCGATTCTCCGCTATTGCGGTCTAAATCACACAGGAGATAACACCCATTCGTCGCCCGAACAGGAGCATGCAGCCCGCCGCCAAGGAGGGTCCGCGCATCAACGAGGAGATCCGCGTCCGCGAGGTCCAACTCATCGACAAAGACGGCGCCAACAAGGGCGTCACCGAAATCGGCGCCGCCATCGCCATGGCGCAGGAGGCCGGGCTCGATCTCGTGGAGATCGCGCCGAATTCGTCCCCGCCGGTGGCCAAGATTCTCGATTACGGCAAATACAAATACCAGGCACAGAAGAAAGCCGCCGAGGCGCGCAAGAAGCAGAAGGTCGTCGAGATCAAGGAGATCAAGCTGCGGCCGATGATCGACGATCACGACTACAACGTGAAAATGCGCTCGATCGAACGCTTCTTCGAAGAAGGCGACAAGGTCAAGATTACGCTGCGGTTCCGCGGCCGCGAAATGGCACACCAGGAGCTGGGCTATCAGCTTCTCGATCGCGTCAAGGGCGACACTGCAAAGATCGCCAAGATCGAGCAAGAGCCGCGCTTCGAAGGCCGCCAGGTCGTCATGGTTCTGGCTCCGCGCTGAATTGCATACGGCCACGGTGGCCGGCACGCATACTGAAGAACTGACATGATTTTCCGGCAGGCACCGCCGGTGCCGGCCGCATTGCGTCGTGCAAGCAACCCACCGGAGGAGACGATCATGCCGACATTCATTGTCACGCTGAGCTGGACCGATCAGGGAATCCGCTCCGTCAAAGATGCGCCGAAGCGCACGGCCGCTGCGCGCGAACTCGGCAAGAAGGTCGGTGTCGAACTCAAGCAGTTGTTCCTGACGACGGGAGATTCCGATCTCCTTGCCATCGTCGAGGCGGCCGATGGCGCCAATCTCGCCAAGTTCTGCATGGCGCTCGGCGGTGCGGGCAACGTGCGCACCAAGACGGTGCGAGCATGGCCCGAGGCCGAGTTCGCGAAGATAGTGTCCGAACTGCCCTAAGTTTCGACTGGACCTGTCGAATTATCGGCTGCCGCGAGCAGTTCTCGCGCCGGCTACGGATTTGCCAATTTGGCCCGGCTCTGCCATAACCCCGCCCTCTCGCCGCCCGGCTGATTTAGGGCTGCCGTGGCGGCGCGAAGTGCTCCAAGCACACATCGCTCGTTATGAGCATATTCGGCCCGCCAGGCGCTCGCGCCTGCGGCCAAGGAGAGCCAAATGCCCAAGATCAAGACCAAGTCGGGCGCTAAAAAACGCTTCAAGGTGACGGGGACCGGAAAGGTTCTCTATGCCCAGTCGCGCAAGCGCCACGGCATGATCAAGCGCACCAAAAAGCAGATCCGCCAGTTGCGCGGCACCAACGTGCTGTTCAAGACCGACGGCGACAACATCAAAAAGTATTTTTTGCCGAACGGCTGATCGGCGAGGCCGCTCGTCTCCGCGAAGGCGGGGACCCAGCGGAAATGCTTTTGAAAATTTTCCCTGGATTCCCGCTTACGCGGGAATGAGCGGAACGGAACCAGTTAAAGGAGATCGACCATGGCTCGCGTCAAACGCGGCGTCACCACCCATGCCAAGCACAAGAAAGTGCTCAAGGCCGCCAAGGGCTTTCACGGCCGGCGCAAGAACACCATCCGCATCGCCAAGCAGGCGGTGGAGAAGGCGAACCAATATGCCTTCCGCGACCGCAAGCGCAGGAAGCGCACGTTCCGCGCCCTGTGGATCCAGCGGCTCAATGCGGCGGTGCGGCCGTTCGGCCTCAACTACAGCCGCTTCATTGCGGGATTGAGCAAGGCCGGCATCACCGTCGACCGCAAAGTGTTGTCCGATCTCGCGATCACCGAACCGGCAGCGTTCGAGATGATCGTCGGACAGGCGAAATCGGCGCTTGCCGCATAGGCGTGTCATGATCGACCGCGCCTACGTGCAACGGATGGCCCGTTACAATCGCTGGCAGAATGAAAATCTGTACGGCGTCGCCGACACCTTGTCCGACGAGGAGCGCCGCAAGGAGCGCGGCGCCTGGTTCGGCTCGATCCACAAGACGCTGAACCACATTCTGTGGGGCGACCATAGCTGGATGAGCCGCTTCACCGAACTGCAGCGGCCGGCCGTCGGCATTCCGGACTCGGTGAACGTCTTTGCCGACTGGAGTACGTTGAAGGCCGAACGCGCGGCGTTCGACCAGCGAATTCTCGACTGGGCCGACCATGTCGATGACGCCTGGCTCGCCGCCGACCAGACATACTATTCGGGCGCGACCAAGCGCGAGTGGACGCGGCCGCGCTGGGTGCTGGTCACGCACATCTTCAATCACCAGACCCACCATCGCGGCCAGGTCCATTCGATGCTGACCCAGGCCGGCGGCCGGCCGTCCGACACCGATCTGCCGTTCATGGATTGAAAGCCGTGACCGACATCGCACCGCTTGAGACGCAGATTCTCGCCGAGGTCGCCAAAACCGGCGACGAGGCGGCGCTCGAAGCCGTGCGCGTGGCCGCGCTGGGCAAGAACGGCTCCGTCACTGCGCTTCTCAAGACATTGGGCACGCTGCCGCCGGACGAGCGCAAGACTCAAGGCCCGCTAATCAACGGCTTGAAGGATCGCATCAATTCAGCGCTGGCCGCGCGCCGCGAGGCGTTCAAAGGCGCGGCGCTGGAAGCCCGGCTCAACACCGAGAGCGTCGACGTCACGCTGCCGGTGCGCGAGACGCCGGCCGAGATCGGCCGCGTGCATCCGATCACCCAGGTGATCGACGAGCTCACCGCGATTTTCGCCGACATGGGTTTCGCCATCGCCGAAGGTCCGGACATCGAGACCGACGATTACAACTTCACCAAGCTCAATTTCCCGGAAGACCACCCGGCGCGCGACATGCACGACACGTTCTTCTTCAATCCGAAGCCGGACGGCACCCGCCTGCTCCTTCGCACCCACACCTCGCCGGTGCAGGTGCGCACCATGCTGACGCAGAAGCCGCCGATCCGCGTCATCATCCCCGGCCGGACCTATCGCTGCGATTCCGACCAGACCCACACGCCGATGTTCCATCAGGTCGAGGGCCTCGTCATCGACAAGGGCTCGCATCTCGGCCACCTGAAATGGATCCTGGAAGAGTTCTGCAAGGCGTTCTTCGAGGTCGACCGGGTCAAGATGCGGTTCCGGCCGTCGTTCTTTCCGTTCACCGAGCCGTCGCTCGAAGTCGACATCCAGTGCCGCCGGGACAAGGGTGAGATCCGCTTCGGCGAGGGCGACGACTGGCTGGAAATCCTCGGCTGCGGCATGGTGCATCCGAACGTGCTGAAGAATTGCGGGCTCGATCCCGACGAGTACCAGGGCTTTGCCTGGGGCATGGGGATCGACCGCATCGCCATGCTCAAATACGGCATGCCGGACCTGCGCGCCTTCTTCGAGGCCGACGTGCGCTGGCTGTCGCACTACGGCTTCCGCCCGCTCGATTTCCCGACGCTAGCGGGAGGACTGAGTTCGTAGTGCCATGATGAAGTTCACCCTCGCGTGGCTGAAGGAGCATCTCGACACCGAGCACACGCTCGGCGAGATAACCGACAAGCTCACCATGATCGGGCTCGAGGTCGAGCGCGTCGAGGACAAGGGCGCGGTGCTGGCGCCTTACGTGATCGCGCGCGTCGCCGATGCAAAGCAGCATCCCAACGCCGACCGGCTGCGGGTCTGCATGGTCGATACCGGCGACGGCAAGCCGATCCAAGTGGTGTGCGGCGCGCCGAACGCGCGTACCGGCATGATCGGCGTGTTCGTGCCGCCCGGCGCCTACATCCCCGGCAAGGACATGACGCTCACGGTCGGCACCATCCGCGGCGTCGAGAGCCGCGGCATGCTGGTGTCGGAGTTCGAGCTGCAAATCTCCGACAACCACGACGGCATCATCGAATTGCCGGACAATGCGCCGGTCGGCGAGAGCTTCGCCAAATATGCCGGCCTCGACGATCCCGTGATCGAGATGAACTTGACGCCGAACCGGCCGGACTGCGCCAGCGTGCATGGCATCGCCCGCGACCTTGCCGCGGCCGACATGGGCAAGTTCAAGGACGAACCGATCAAACCGATCGAAGGCCAGTTCCCCTGCCCGGTCGGCGTGACAATCGCCTCGCCGGAACTATGTCCGGCATTCGGATTGCGCCTTGTACGCGGCGTCGGGAACGGGCCATCGCCGGAATGGCTGCAAAAGCGGCTGACCGCGATCGGGCTTCGCCCGATCAATGCGCTGGTCGACATCACCAACTTCATGACCTACGACCGCGGCCGCCCGCTGCACGTGTTCGACGCCGCGAAGGTGCGCGGCAATCTCACGGTGCGGCGCGGCCGCGCCGGCGAAGAGCTGCTGGCGCTCGACGGCAAGACCTACACGCTCGACGACACGGTGTGCGTCATCGCCGACCAGGACGGCGTCGAATCGCTGTCCGGCATCATGGGCGGCGAGAAGACCGGCTGCTCGGAAGCGACCACCGACGTGCTGATCGAATCGGCGCTGTGGAACGAACTCAACATCGCGCAATCTGGCCGCAAGCTCGGCATCAATTCCGATGCGCGCTATCGTTTCGAGCGCGGCGTCGATCCGGCCTTCATGCTGCCGGGCCTCGAGATGGCGACGCAGATGGTGCTCGACCTCTGCGGCGGCACGCCGTCCGGGATCGTCGTTGCCGGCAAGGCCGAGCCGCCGGAAAAAATCATCGATTTCCCGCAGTCCGAGATCAAACGCCTCGCCGGCGTCACGGTGGCGCTGCCGGAAATGCGGCGCGTGCTGGAACGCCTCGGCTTCTTCGTCGCCGGCCAGGGCGAGCGGGTCAAGGTCGCGGTGCCGTCGTGGCGGCCGGACGTGCAAGGCAAGGCCGATATCGTCGAGGAAGTGGTGCGCATTTTCGGCGTCGACCGGGTGCCGCCGACGCCGTTCGATCGCGGTGAAGCGCCGCGCAAGCCGGTGCTGACGCCGATCCAGCAACGCACCCGCAAAGCCAAGCGCGCGCTTGCCGTGCGCAACCTGGTCGAAGCCGTGACCTGGTCATTCATTGCCAAGCCGCGCGCCGAATTGTTCGGCGGCGGCAAGCCGGAGTTGGCGCTCGCCAATCCGATCGCAGCCGATCTCTCCGACATGCGGCCAAGCCTCATTCCCGGCCTGATCGCAGCCGCGCAGAAGAACGCCGACCGTGGCTTCCCTGACGCGGCTCTTTACGAAGTCGGCCAGGTCTTCCGTGGCGATCAGCCGCAAGACCAGCTCACCGCTGCCACCGGCATCCGCCGCGCGCTGGCGAAACCATCCGGCATTGGCCGGCACTGGACGAAACGCGACACCGAGGTCGACGCTTTCGATGCCAAAGCCGATGCGCTCGCCGTACTGACGGCGGCAGGAGCGCCGGCGCAGGCTTTGCAAATCGTGCCCGGCGGCCCGGCGTGGTTTCATCCCGGCCGCTCCGGCACGATCCAGATCGGCCCGCAGAACGTGCTCGGCTATTTCGGCGAATTGCATCCGAGCGCGCTCGAAGCGCTCGATGCCGAAGGTCCCCTTGTGGCATTCGAAGTCATCCTGGAACGAATTCCGGAAGCCAAAGCCAAGGCCACGCGCGCCAAGCCGATGCTGGACTTGTCGCCGTTCCAGCCGGTCGAGCGCGATTTCGCCTTTGTGGTGGACGGCAAGGTAAAGGCCGCCGACATCGTGCGCGCCGCGCAATCCGCCGACCGCAAGCTGATCGCCGGCATCACCGTGTTCGACGTCTATGAGGGCACGGGCATCGAGCCCGGCAAGAAGTCGGTCGCCATCGCCGTCACCATGCAGCCGCGCGACAAGACCATGACCGATGCCGAGATCGAGGCGCTCGCCGCCAGGATCGTCGCCGAAGTCGGCAAGCGCACTGGCGGCGTGCTGCGGGCGTGAGGGCCGCGGAGCGCCAATTGATCCGGCGCCGCGCTACTCCGCCGCCACCGCCACGTCGGCAATGAATTGCGAAGCCCAGACGTTGCGGCGCTTCAGGTTGGCCCGGTAAAGCGCCTCCAGTTCGGCTTCGGGGAATGAATGCGTGGACGGCCGCTTGAGCAGCGCCTCGGTCCAGGCCTTCAGCCGCGGAAATTTTTCGATGATGCCGAGCGGCTTGACCCGGTCGAGGAAAACATAGCGTTGCAGGAACGGCGCGTAGGCGGCGTCGACCAGCGAATATTTCGCACCGTTGAAATACGGCCCCGCGCCCTGCTTTTCGAGCGCGCGCTCGAGCCGCTCGAACGCCACCGGGATTTTCTCGGCCGCCGCTTTGTACGCGGCTTCGCCCTCCGCATAACCGGTCGCCGTCACCGAACCGGCGAAGGTCGGCACATAGTCGGTCCAGGCGCGGTTGATGGCGCGCTGGACCGGATCGTCGGGATGCAGGCGCGGCGCGATCGTCTCGTCGAGATATTCCGCGATCGCGTTCGATTCGAACAGCGACACCTTTTCGTCAACGCGCAGCACCGGAACTTTCTTGTGCGGCGAAATGGCGAGGAACCAGTCGGGGCGATTGTCCGACTCGATATGGCGGAATTCGAAGGCGATGTTTTTCTCGCGCAGCACGATCGCGGCGCGCTGCACCCAGGGACAGGTCTTGAAGCTCACCAGAAGATATTTCGCCATGATGTCCTCGCTGGCATGTCCGCGCCATTCGGCGTCAACTCTATTGCAGTTCAAACACCAAGGGAATGCCCGGTCGCTCGGCGTTGCGCCGGCGTGCCGCGGACGTGAGCGCACCTGCAGACCGGATCATCGCGACCCGAGATAGCGAAACGTGGTTTGCTCCCACCAATCGCTGTGGATGGCGTCGAGAACCGCGATATTGACAGCGCTTCGGAGCGGACTGTTGCTCGGCATGGCGAATGCGTATTCCTGGGGGTCGAATGTCGTGTCGATCAACTCGATCGACGACGAATAGTTTTGCCGGATGATCCAGGACAACAGCGGCTTGTCATAGACGAACGCGTCGAGTGAATGTGCGCGCAGCGCCTTTATGCCGTCTTCCGGCGCCGCAAATGTCCGGTAATTTATCCGCAATCGGGAAAGCGTGTCCTCGGTCGAGGTTCCGGCGACCGCGCCGACGCGCACCGACGACAAATCGCTCACCTCGTGCACCGACCCCTGAAGGTGCTTGATCGTCAGCGTCGACGTGATGCTGGCCGTGAAGACGGCAATGGCGACAATCGAGACGATCATCCACATAATTGCGACGAAGCGGCCGGGAAGCGAGTTTGGACCGAGACTTCCGGTGTGGCGCTGGGTCATTGCCACGGTTGACCACCAGACACCGGTGGTAAGTCCCTTGGCCAGGCCGCCGCCGAAGTCCTCATTGTGGCGCCGCTCGAAGAACCAGATCAGTAGCCCGACGACCAATGCCAATCCGACCAGGGCCACGACGGCCTGGGCAAAGCCGAACGACGTCATGGTGCGGATGATCGGCAGCCAGCTCGCCTCGCCTCCGGCCGGGACCGCGATGCCAAGTCCCGTGACGTAAAAGGGCTCCGTGAAATCGACGACGCGCGCACGGGCGGCCGTCACGGTCAAGGCCGCGACGGCAAGGCCAAATTTTCCGTCCGCGACTCCATCGATCAGCCCTTGCACGTTCGGCTCCTCGGAGAACCGGTAGCGCAGGTGCAGTTCGTCCGCGACCCGGCGCCAGAGGTCGATGCTGATGCCGTTCCAGCCGCCGTCTGCGCTCTTCATCGCAAATGGCGGCGCCTCTTTCGTACCAATCACCAACTCCTGTCGAGGCGAAACGGCAGGGCTTGGGTTCTCAGCCGTCTGCGCCCGGCAGGGCCCGGCGACACTCAGCGCCACGACAACCAATGCAGCGATAATCGGCGACGTGAGAGTCATAGTGTGCCCGATTCAAGCGCGTAGGGCGGCATCAGTGCCATGCGCGCGCAATTTAACATTCATCTTCGATTACCGCTCATCCTGCATGATTCTCGGCGTGCCGAACGATCGCGCTCGTGGCTCGGAGCGCTCGCTCTTCGACCTGCGCCTCGGTTCGGGCTCGCTTGCAGCCTTCGCCGCGGGCGCCGATTTTGCCGGGCCGGTCCTTTGCATCACGGCATCCGCGGCACGTTCGCCGGATTCCCAGGCGCCGCCGACCGTGCCCCACAAGGTTTCGTGCATCGCCTCGCCGGCGAACCAGATCGCGTCGTTCACCGGATCCATCAGCGCGCGGCGCGCGAACTGGCCGCCCGGCGCCGCCGCCGACGCACCGCCGAGCGTCCACGGATCGTTGCCCCAGCGCGTCGCCACGTTGCGGCCGATCGATTTTTTGATGTCGTTGCCATAGAGCCCGGCGAGCCAGTCGGAAGCGAAAGCCACCATGGCGGCTTCGCCCTGCGCCGCAAGGTCGCGGCCGAACCCACCGGCAACGTCGATCACGCACAGCGGCGTGCCCGATACATTGGCCAGCATTGCCGCGGTGTGCGTACCTGCGGACTTTTCAAACACCAGATCGTCGCTTTCGAGACCGAGCGGGTTGCCCTTGAGCTCGAGTGCGATGTGGTCGTAACTGCCGAGCGAGAGCTTGCCGAAGGCGTCGACGGCGCGATGCGGCAGTTCCGGCGAGAATGCGATGCGGCCCGCTGCGATCACGTTGGTCGATACGGTGACGATGACGGCGCGCGCGGTGAGCGAGCCTTTCGCGGTTTCGACGGTGAGAACACGCCGGGAATCGATCGATTTGACCGGCGTGGACAGTTGAACCTGGAGTCCGTTGGCCGTCGCCGCGACCAGCGCGCCGAGACCCTCGCGGCAGAACATCGCCGCATTGCGTTCGGCGCTTCTGGCAAGATCGACGCACGACACCTGCGCCAGATCCTTGCCGCAGCCGTAAGGGCCAAGCACGAATTCCACGGTCGGACGCCAATCGCCGGGTTCGGCCGGCACCGCCTGCTCGCAAGCGACATCGGCCTTGCGCGCCGCGTCGTTGATGGCGCGGGCGGCGCGCACTTCGGCGGTCAGGAAATCCTCAAGTTCGCCTTCGCGCGCATAACGCCGGCCGATGCGAATCTTCTGGCTTGCCGGCGCCTGATAGATGTCGATGCCCTGATGCGGCGGCAGTTTTATCAGCGGATTGAGGTCGGGCGAATAGATCCAGTGCGCACCGCGGTCGTAGGGCACGCCGAACGTGCGCATGTCGGTGATGCAGCGGCCGCCGACATGATCTGACGCTTCGAGCAGCACACAACGCCGGCCGGCGGCGGCGAGGCGGCGCGCCGCGGCGATGCCGGCGGCGCCGGCGCCGACAACGATGACGTCGATCGCGCCCGCCGTCTGCGGCGTTGCAGCAAAGGCCGGACGCGCTGCAACGGCGGCAGCAGCGGCGAGGAAGGATCGTCGGCTCAGTCGCAGACCGGTCTTGCGTGGCATGGTTTCCGGGAAATTTCCGAGTTGTGCGGACCGCCCTGCCAAATCCTCGCCCAGAGGCGGGAAAGGGTTCGGAGGATGGCTCCGCGCAAACACTACGCTTAAGTTTGCGTCAATACGAAGCCGCTCGTGTGAACCAAAATGCAACGGACTTCAAATAAAATGCCACCAGATCAAGACGCGGCGAAACCGCGCGATAGGACTGGGAGGTCCTATGGGCATGATGCTCGAAGGCGTCGGGCGCCTGATCGCCCGATTTCTGCAAAAGCCGGTGCGCGGCTACGAGCCGTTCACGCCGAGCGATCCCGAGGCATTGCGCCAATCGCTCCAGCCCGGCGACGTGCTGCTGGTCGAGGGCAACAACCATATCTCCGGCGTCATCAAGTATCTCACGCAATCGACCTGGTCGCATTCGGCGCTCTACGTCGGGCCTATCGAGGGCCGCGCGACGGCTGACGGCGAGCCCCACGTCCTGATCGAGGCCAATGTCGGCGAAGGCGTCGTCAGCGCGCCGCTGTCGAAGTATTTCCTGTTTCACACCCGCATCTGCCGGCCGGTCGGACTGACCGCGGATGACTGCGTTTCGGTGTGCGCCTACGCCACCGCGCGCGTCGGCTTCGCCTATGACCTGAAGAACATCGTCGACCTGATGCGCTATCTGCTGCCGTTGCCGCTGCCGCAACGCTGGCGGCGGCGCATGATCGCGCTCGGCTCGGGCGATCCGTCGCGGCTCATCTGCTCGGCGCTGATCGCAGACGCGTTTTCCGCAGTACGCTATCCGATCCTGCCGAAGATCACGCTGGCGCGCAGCGTGCAGGCGCTCGAGCAAATCCTTGAAATCCGCCACTCCTCGCTGTACTGCCCGCGCGACTTCGACATCTCGCCGTATTTCAACGTCGTCAAGCCGACGATCCGTCAGGGCTTCAACTACAAGGCCCTGCAATGGGCCGACCGTGCGCCGGCTGTCGCCGAGGACCGGGCAAGCGCCGTCGCCGCCTGATCAAGTGTCATTCCGGGGCGCGCGAAGCGCAAACCCGGGAATCCATAATCCGAGACATTTGAATTCCGGTGACGCAGTGCCCATCTGGAAGCGCTGGGGTTATGGATTCCGGCACTCGTTCACTACGCTCACTCAGCCGGAATGACGGGAAATCAATGCTCGACGCCGCCATCAATGCCATCGTCCAGATGTTCTCCGCGCCGCTGCGCGCGATGTTGTGGAAAACGATCGGGCTGCGCTGGTGCTCATCGTCGTTGCCGGTGCCGTGCTGGCACGGCTGATCGTGCATCTGATCGGCGCCGGCGGCGCTTCGATCGAGACGACGCTCGGACCGCAGGCGCACGAGCCGGTTTCCGCGCTGGCCTGGCTGCTCTCCGTTGCCGCCGGTCTCGGCATCGTCGCCGGCAGCATCATGCTGATGCCGGCCGTGACAGCGGTGGTCGGCAGCTTCTTCGCCGACCAGATCGGCGACGAGGTCGAGCGCGAATATTACCCTGCCGATCCTGCCGGGAAGGCGTTGCCGCTGTCGCTGGCCTTGTGGGAGGGGCTCAAGACGGCGTTTCTGGCCCTTGCGATCTATCTGTGCACGGTGCCGCTGCTGATCTTCGCCGGTTTCGGCGCGGTGATTTTTTTCCTCGCCACGGCCTACATCCTCGGCCGCGAATATTTCGAGCTCGCCGCCATGCGGCTGCGGCCGCCGGACGAAGCCAAGGCGCTGCGCAAGCGCAATGCGGTGACGGTGTTTATCGGCGGCCTGTTCATCGCCGCTTTCGTTTCGGTGCCGGTGCTCAACCTGGCGCCGCCGCTGTTTGCCATGGCGCTGATGGTGCATCTGCACAAGCGGATCGGCGGGACGAGGCAGATTCCGCAGGCGTAAGTGCGCCCAGCTTGACTTACATCGACGCCAGGCACAAGTTTCGTCGTCGGGCTTGATCGCAGGCGCCCGGCTTTCAAGGCATTTCGCCCAAGCACTGCACCCTGCCCGCGCGACGGGCGAGGGCTTTTGGCGGAATGACCATGTCAACCAACGTCCTTTTGCTTTATGTGGCGCGCGGCGTTCGCGGCTTCGGCGACGGCTTTGCGACCATCATCTTGCCGGCCTATCTGACGGCGATCGGCTACGACATCGTCGAAATCGGCGTGGTGCTGACCGCCTCGCTGCTCGGTACGGCGGTGCTGACGCTCCTGATCGGCGTCATCGCGCCTCGCCACGACCTGCGCACCCTGATGCTGGCCGGCGCCGGCATCATGACGCTCACCGGACTGGCGTTTCCCGGCTTTCAGCACATCGCCTTTATCGCGGTCGTGGCGTTTGTCGGCACCATCAATCCGTCGACCGGCGATATCGGCATCATGATTCCGCTCGAGCACGCCATGCTGGCTCGCGAGGCGTCGGACCAGGAGCGCACGCACGTTTTTGCCCGTTACAGCCTGATCGGTGCGCTGTCGATGGCGGCCGGAACGCTTGCGGCAGCGGTGCCGGATTTTCTGACGCGCGCGGGCATCGGCCAGGTCGGAGCGTTCAGGGCAATGTTCTTTGTCTATGCCGCGCTCGGGCTCTTGTGCATTTTGCTCTATCGCTTCTTGCCGCACGCGCAGATCGTCGAAGCCAAGCCGCAGGCGCCGCTCGGCCCGTCGCGCGGCTTCGTTTACAGGCTTGCCGCTTTGTTCAGCCTCGACGCGTTCGCGGGCGGCTTCATCGTGCAGTCGATGCTGGCGCTCTGGCTGTTCCAGCAGTTCGATATCTCGATCTCGGCGGCGAGCCTGTTTTTCTTCTGGACGAGCACGTTCGGCGCATTGTCCTTCCTGGTCGCGGCACCGCTCGCTCGCCGCATCGGCCTGATCAACACCATGGTGTTCACCCACATCCCGTCGAGCGTTCTTCTAATCGTCGCGGCGTTCTCGACCAATCTCGCACTGACATTGGGATTGCTGCTCGTCCGCGCGGCACTGTCGCAAATGGACGTGCCGACGCGCACGTCTTACGTCATGGCGGTGGTGACGCCGGCCGAGCGCGCCACCGCGGCCAGCGTCACCGCCGTGCCGCGCAGCCTCGCCGCCGCAATCAGTCCGACCTTCGCCGGAGTTTTATTGACGACGTTCCCGGCGCTGCCGCTCGTGGTGTGCGGAACGCTCAAGATCGTTTACGACCTGGCGCTGCTGTATTCGTTCCGGCACATCAAGGCGCCAGAAGAAGTGGGTTAGCCCCACACCTCGTCGGCCAGTTCCACGACCATCCGCAGCTTCGCCCATTGCTCTTCCTCGGCGAGCACATTGCCTTCCTCGGTCGAGGCGAAACCGCATTGCGGCGACAGGCAAAGCTGTTCGGGCGCGACAAATTTGGTCGCCTCATCGATGCGCCGCCTGACGTCGTCTTTGTTCTCAAGCTTGCCGCTTTTGGTGGTGACAAGACCGAGCACGACGACCTTCTTGCCTTTGGGCAGAAAGCGCAGCGGTTCGAAACCGCCGGCGCGCGTGGAGTCGTACTCGAGGAAATAACCGTCGTAGTCCAGTTTGCCGAGCATCACGTCGGCGACCGGTTCGTAGCCGCCCTCGGAAATCCAGGTCGAGCGGAAATTGCCGCGACAGACATGGGTGGTGACGACCATGTCCGCCGGCCTGCCTTCGAGCGCCATATTGATGACGCGGGCATAGTCCTGCTGCAAACGATCGGCGTTGAGTCCGCGGTCGCGCGCTTTCTTCAGTTCCGCCTGCGAGCACAGATAGGCCCACGCGGTATCGTCGAATTGCAGATAGCGGCAGCCGGCATCGTAGAAGCCACGGATCGCCTGCTTATAGGTCTTGGCAAGGTCGTCGAAGATGGCGTCGCGGTCGGCATAGTCCTTGGTGGTGACGGCGTTCGGCTCGAGCCGGAAATGCAGCGTCGCCGGGCTCGGAATACACATCTTCGGCGTGACGCGGGTGTGGGCCTTGAGGAACTTGAAGTGCTCGAGCATCGGATGGTTCGAGAAACCAAGCTTGCCCGTGACGCGAATGCTTTCCATCCTGCTCTGCACGCCGTGGAATTGGATGCCATGGTCGAGCGTGTACCGCTCCATGCCGTCGAGCAGGCCGTAGAAATCGAAGTGCCACCATGAGCGGCGGAATTCGCCGTCGGTGGCGACTTTCAGCCCGACCTCCTCCTGCTTCTTGATGATCTTCTCGATCTCGCGGTTCTCGACCTCGGTGAGCTGCGCGGCGGTGATCTCGCCCTTTTCGCGCTTGGCGCGGGCTTCCTTGAGCGGCGCGGTGCGCAAAATGCTGCCGACCACGTCGGCGCGGAACGGCGGATTGGTCTTCGGCATAGGCGATCCTCCTGAAATCTTGTGGCGGCAAACAAGCGGTCCAGGAGCGCTTCGTCAACTGCAAAACAATGCGGCACGTTTGCCGGATGGGCTGGCGCCCAATACTTCTGCCATCGTCAGAGATTTTGATCGACAAAATCGAACAGCTTTACCTGGCGAGCGCGGCATCGACCGCAGGTAGAAATGCTCGGAGGCCGGCCGCGTGAAGGGCGGCTTGAATGCCAATGAGGTCCTGCCACAGTTGGTTGTTGACCGTGCCTTGCAAGGCGCCGGCGAGAATCCGGCCGCGGGCGGCAAATAGATCCGACCAGGGCAACGGTTCGGCGCGAGCGTAATTCTCCAGCGCAGCGACATAGTCCAGCGCCCCCGTTGCATCGCCTGCCGACAGCAGCGCTTCGATGGCGTCGCGATAGAACCAAAAATGGTTGTGGCCCACGGCGCCACGTTCAAGCATCTCTTTGCCCTCGGCCAACAGCGCCGCACGTTCAGCCGGATCCTCGACCGCGCGGCTCAACGCGCTGGTGACTTTGGGGCCGCAGAACTGCGTCCCTGCTTCCCGGCACATCGCCAACGCCTCGCGGAGCGTGCGAGCGGCTTCCGCCGGACGGCCGGTGTCGAGGAGAATGCGCGCCTGCATTTCGAGACCCTGGGCTTCGAACCGCTGCGCGCCGAGCTGCCGGGCGAGCTTCATGACCCGTTCGAGATAGCCCGACATGAGATCGAATTCGCCGAGCTCATAACAGGCGAATGCGCCCATGGTCTCGCCGAGGAGTTCGGCGCGAGGTTGCCCGACCATCGCCGCGGCGCGAGCGGCCGCATTGCCATCCTCTTTTGCCTGCAAAGCCTCATTGAGATAGATGCGGCTGAACCCGACCATCGAGCGATTGGCGACCTCGATGCGGCCGAAGCCGTGCTCGCGGCTCAGCGCAACGCAGCGGCTGAAATGTCCGAAGGCGGTGCGCATCTTGCCCTGGGCATAGGCGGCATCCGCAACTCCGCCGAGCGCGCGAGCCTCGGCTTCGGGCGACGCCGACCGTCGCGCATAGCCAAGTCCCAGCTCGTGCTGCTCCCGGCAACCGTCGATGTTGCCCAACGGAAAGAAGATGTTTCCCCGGAGGTGGTGGAGCCGCGCCAGCTCCGGGACCATGTCGTGGCGCTCCGCCGCTTGCTGCGCTTGGTCGAGAAGGGCCAGCGCCTCGGCCAAGCCCTCGGTTACCCGCAAACCGTCGGCAAGCCCGAGCTGCGCCTGACATAGTGCGACGTCGTCCTGCGATGCGGCGAGGGCCAGCCGGTAGGTTGCGACCGATGACGCGACATCGCCGAGATCGCGTTGCAGTTCGCCCTTGAGGCAGATGAGGGCGTGCCGGTCCGCGTCGAGGCGTGCGATGTCCAGACCACGGTCAACAAACCGCATGGCCGCATCGGCATGAAAAGCACTACGCTGCACCATGGCCGCGGTCAGATACGCTTTCGCGGCACGATCGTCATCGGCTCGGTCGAGGTGTTGGGCGTGCAGCGTCGGATCGTGATCGGCAAACCATTCGGCCGCCTGGAGGTGCAGCTCGCAGCGGCGGGATCTCAGCAATGAGGAGTAGGCGCCCTCCTGGATGAGAGCGTGCGCGAACAGGAAGTCGCCGCCTTCGGGCAGGACCAAAGCATTGGCGATAAGACCATCGCAGACGTAGTCCGGCATGCCGGCAAGCTGCCGCAGCAAGGGCAGATCGAAGCGCTGGCCGATGACAGCAGCGGCTTGAAACGCCCGCCGATCGCGCGGCGACAAGCGATCCATGCGCGCCAGCACCAGGCTCTGGATGGACGCCGGCACGGCGTCGCCGCTGCCTTCCTCGGCATTGCGCAGCAACTGCTCCAGAAAAAGCGGATTGCCGGCAGCACGCTCGACGCAGGAGAGCGCCACGCGTTGCGTTGCGTCGATGAACCCGCCGGCCAGGCTCATGGCCTCCTCTTGCCGCAGCGGACCGAGATCGATGGTCGCAAACGGCGTTCCCCGGCAGCCGGCGCGCCACGCGGCGTCGAGCGGGTCGCCTTCGACACGCGATGTCATCACCAGCAGTCCGGCGCCGTCAGCAATTGCCGAGGCACAAGCCGCAAGATGAGCAAGGACCTGCCGATCGGCCCAGTGCAAGTCTTCCACGATAAGCAAGGTGGGGCCGGCCCGGGCGGCATTGGCAACAAGCGTCGACGTCAGCGCAAGCTTGCCGCGCTCGCGCGTCGCGTTGTCCATCGCATCGTAAAGCGCGCGCCAATCGCCGCTTAACGGCAGGGCGAGAAGGTCGTGGAGGAATACCAGCGCTTCCGCGGCGACGATCCCTTCCGCCGAGAGGCGCTCGGCTGCGCGGCGGCGCCTCTCGGCATCGGCACCGGGCGGCACGCCGAGCAAACTCCATAGCAGTGCGCGAACCGGGTCTTGGCCTTTGCCGACGCCGAAATCGAGCACCAAAGAGCGATGTTCCGTGAAGCCCTGCGCGGCGGCCACGCGGCGCATCTCCTCGACCAACCGCGTCTTGCCGATGCCCGCCTCGCCTCGCACATAGACAACGCGGCCGCTGCGCCGGGCAAGACAGGTGCAGACGATGCTGTTGAATTGATCGAGCTCGGCCTCGCGGCCGACAAACATGCTGCGGTTCGCCGACATCGGTTCGCCCGAAACGCCCCGCAAGCGCCAGACGTTGACGGGCGCTGCAAGTCCCTTCAGGCGAAGCTCGCCGAGATTATCGCAGACACCGCGACTGGACAGCACGCGGTAAACGCCTTCGGAAACCAGCGTCTCGCCTGGACCGGCGGCCGCGACAAGCCGAGCGGCCAAATTCACGGAATCGCCAAGCACCGTATAGTCGTCCACGCCGGCGCGGCCCACCGCGCCCGCAACCACCTCGCCGCTGGCAATGCCGACATGCGCTTGCAGCGCGCGCGACGCGGTCTCGCTCAATCGGGCAAGCGCCTCGTGGATGTCCAATGCGGCGCGGGCGGCGCGCACCGGGTCATCATCGTGGGCGAGAGGCGCACCGAACAGCGCCATCACGGCATCGCCGATATGCTTGTCGACTGCGCCGCCGTAATCGACCACGATGCCGTCGACCAGCGCCGTGTAACGGCCAACCAGGTCGTGCACCTCTTCCGGATCGAGCGATTGGGACAGGGCGGTGAAGCCGCAAAGATCAGCGAAAAGTATGGTGACCTGGCGGCGTTCGCCTTCGGGAACGCTTGCAGCGGGCGCGACGGGAGACGGCGCCGCATGTATTGCGGCAATCGCCGCGAGTAGCCGCTTGCGGTGGCCCAACGAGTTGACGCCGAGTTCTCTTAGGTCTGCGTCGGTAAGGTGAGCGAGAACTGCGAAATCGATGTCGTTAGCGGCAAACGCGGACGCATATTGGCCGAGCCCCAAATCTTTCAGCCATTCTGCGACATCCATGCCAGCGCCTTCGCGCAAACTCAGATGAACGACAGGGTATCCTTAAAGCAGAAGCTTTGGAACGACGCTTTTAAGTTGCCGGGACGGATATCGCGGCACCGCTCACACTTCGATCGTCACTTTCCCTTCCACCACGGTGACCGGATAGGTCTTGACCGGTACCATGCACGGCGGCGACACCACTTCGCCGGTACGGATATTGAACTGGCCGTTGTGGAAATTGCATTCCACCACGTCGTCCTCGATATAGCCCTCCGCCAGCGAGCCCGGCCCGTGGGTGCACGCATCGTCGGTGACGTAGAACGCGCCGCCGACGTTGAACACTGCAAGCGCCAGCGCGTCGATCTCGACCTTGATCGCGGCACCCGGCGCCACGTCGTCGGTGCTGCAAAGCTCGATACGTTTCCCGCCGGGCATAAGTCCTGGCCTTCCTGCGATTATCCCTTCGAAGCAGGGCTTTATAGCCGACGCCGCGCATAATGAAATATCCCCGGCGACCAGCTATAGTCCGGGCCGTTGCGCGAGAAGACAGCGCCAGGAGACGCGAATGGAAAGCGAATCGGCCCGGATGAGCTCGGCGGCGGAGGCAAAATTCCGCATCGACAAGCCGAATTCGCAGCCGCGCGCCGTCAAGGTGATCGCGCTCGACGCGCGGAGCGAGCGCGTCGTCAAGGAGCTGGCGCAAGCGTCATGGCAGCGGGCAAGCTTCCTCACCGCTTCGGCGTTCTCCAGCGCGCCGCGCCAGGGCGAGCCGTTCTCCATGGGCGGCTGGCTTAACGATCTCGCCGGCCGCACCAAGGACCTGGTCGACGAGGTGAACTCCGCCGATCTCGTCGTCATGGTGGCAACCGCCGGCGAGAACGCGGCGGCCGCCGCCATCATCGGCGAGGCCTGCAATGTCAAACATGTGATGACGACGGCGCTCATCCTCGGCGGCGCGGCGTCGAGCGACGAGTCCATCTCGAAGATGCTCGCGCAATTGCGGCCGCACGTGATGATGCTGGTGATCTCAAGCGCCGACGAATACATCAAGGACATGCTGACGGCGCTGCGCGCGTGACGGAAGAAACCGGGTACCGATGAAATTTTCCGGAGAACTGTCGGTCAAGGCGCCGCGCGCCGAAGTGTACAAGAAGGTGCGCGATGCGCGCTTCTTCGCCTCCTGCGTCGACGGCGTCAACGATCTCAAGGAGACCGCGCCCGACACCTATGCGGCGGTGTTCGAAACCAAGGTCGCCTACATGAAATTCAGGTTCAACGTCACGGTGCAAGTCGTGCGCGCCGAGGAACCGGAGAAGATCGAGGCCAGGGTCGAAGGTACGCCGCTCGGCATCGTCGGCCGCCTGACGGCAACCTCGCTGACCACGCTCAGCGAAGCGGGCGACGAGACCAAAATCTCTTACGACGTCGATGCCGCACTGACCGGCAAGCTCGGCAGTCTCGGCCAGCCGGTGCTGCGTTCCAAGGCGAAAGAGATGGAACGGCAATTCGCGGCGCGGCTGGCGGCTGCGTTTGCGTAACCTCCGCTCATTCCGCGAAAGCGGAAATCCAGCGCTGGGTCCCCGCTTTCGCGGGGACGGGCGGCGCTCTAGTTTCGACGCGTGACCAGCGAACCCATCCATCTTTCAACCGACGTGCTGGTGATCGGCTCCGGCGCCGCCGGCATGTATGCGGCGATCGAAGCGGCGCGCGGCGGCGCGAACGTGCTGCTCGCCGACCGGAGCCTGATCGGCCGCGGCGGCGCCACCGTGATGGCGCAGATGACGGTGGCCGTGGCGCTCGGCGAAGAAACGCCGGACGATTGCCGGCATCACTTGCACGACACGCTCGCCGCCGGCCGCGGGCTGTGCGACGAAACCCTGGCGCAGCTCCTGTGCGAGGATGCGCCGGACTGCATCCGCCAGATGGAGGCGTGGGGCGTCGGCTGGGCGCGCAAGAACGGTCATATCACCGCCACCATGGCGCCGGGCCACGACCGGCCGCGCTGCGTCTATGTCGATTTCATCAACACCGGACCGGCGGTATCGAAGACGCTGCGCATGCAGATGGCGCGCAATCCGGCGATCCGCAAAGCCGGCGACCTATGCGTCGTCGACCTTGTCGTCAGCGACGGCGAGGCAACCGGCGCGGTCGCCTATCATCTGTCGAGCGGCGCACCGGTGACGATCGCGGCGAAGGCGACGGTGCTGGCGACCGGCGGCCTGACGCGGCTTTATCGCCGCAATAGCGCCTCGACCAACATGGGCGGCGACGGCTACGCGCTGGCGCTGCGCGCCGGCGCGACGCTGCTCGACATGGAATTCGTGCAGTTCTTCCCGATCGGGCATCTGGCGCCGCGCCTCGTCGGCATGGATCCGATTATGTGGGATCCGTTCCGCTACAAGCTCGGCGGCCGGCTCCTTAACGGCCGCATGGAGGAGTTCACGTCGCGCTACGGGTCCGACGAGGACGGCAAATACGTGCTGACCCGCGATCTCGCGACCTACGCCATCCTCAAGGAAGTCGAAGCCGGACGCGGCTCGCCCCATGGCGGCGCCTATCTGAGCTTCGCGCATTGTGGCGCGGCGGCGTTGCGCGACGCCTTCGGCCCGGTGATCGATCGCCTGGCGTCGAACGGCATCGACCTCACCGCAATGCCGGTGGAAGTGGCGCCGATCGCGCACTACCACATGGGCGGCGTGAAGGCGGACGCCGGCATGGCGACGGATGTGCCCGGCCTCTATGCCGCCGGCGAAGTGGTCGGCGGCGCCAACGGCGCCAACCGGCTTTCCGGCAACGCCATCACCGAAGCTCTGGTGTTCGGCCGGCGCGCCGGCAAAAGCGCGGCGGCGCGCGCCAAGCGCACGGCCTTGCCGACATTGCGCGCCCATGATGCCGGCGCGGCCCTCGACCTTGTTCGCGCCACCGGCAAGGGTCGCGATCCCGACAAATCCTCGGCGGGCGCAATCGCGTTCCTGCAACAAGTCATGGCCGACGACGCTGGGCCGTTGCGGACCGCGGCGACGCTGCAACGCGCACTCGCCAATATCCAGTCGATCGCGGCCGACTTCGGCGAGCGGCCGCCCGGCGATGGCGCGGCCTTCGATCTCGAGCGGTTGGACTGGTTCGACCTGCGCAACATGCTTGCGGTCGCCGGCGCCGTGGTGCAATCGGCGCTGAACCGAACCGAAAGCCGCGGCGCGCATCAGCGCGAGGATTTCCCGACGATGCTGCCGCGGTGGCAGATGCATCAGACCGTCCGTTGGCGCGATGGCGCGCTGCGCATCGGGCTAGCGCCCGCCGCCGCGGAGGCGCTTGCGCCATGAGCGCCACCGCCACGCTGAAAATCTGGCGCGGCAGTGCGCGCGACGCCGGCCGCTTCGAAAGCTACGAGGTACCGTTCGAGCCCGGTCAGTCGGTGCTCGACGGCCTGCGCTGGCTGCGCATCCACAAGGACCCGTCACTGGCGGTGCGCTTTTCCTGCATCAACGCCAACGCCTGCAAGGAATGCATGATCCAGCTCGACGGCGAAACCGTCTATGCCTGCACCGCCCGCCTCACGCCCGGCGACATGGTCCTGACGCCGCTGCCCAACAAGAAACTCATTCGCGATCTGGTGACCGAGATTGCGCCGCCGAGCGAGCGCTTCGGAATCAAATAAGACTGATCGCTTTCTTGACGCGGAGCAAACGCGCCTTCACTTCTGCGCAGTGATGCTTGCGGTTGTCTGCGGGTCGGCAATGCCTGACGCATCGGCGGTGATCGATGCATCGGCAGTGATTGACGCATCGGCGGTCTTGGACGAGCCGGCGTAGCGCGCATAGAGCGCCGTCACGCGCTGCCGCCACATCGCCACGAAAGCGCCCGAGGTCAGGTTGTCGACCGACTTCCAGATCTTCTTCACGTCTGGCAGCGTGTTGGCCCAGATCGCGCGCTTGCACCACTTCTCGCCGCGCATCATGCCCTCGTCGGTGGCACACATCGATTTCCAGGCGACCCAGTCGGGATGATTGACGTGTTCCGCCGCGCCTTGCGTTCCCTGCTGATGGATGAGGTAGAGGTCGGTCAGCGTCGGCTTCTTGTGCGTCTCGATCTCGAATATTGCCGCCGCGGTCATGAATTTGTACGCGGCCGCGATCGCGTTGTCGCGCGGATTGGTGATATCGCCGGTGCCGTATCTGTCGAATTCATAATTGCTGAGCTGATAAAGACCGATATAGGAGCCGGTGCGCTGCTTGGGATCGAAATCGGATTCGATCCTGGCGACCGCTTTCATGAAGCCGTAATCGATGCCGAGCGCGTCGGAGGCGCGCTTGATTTCCTCAAGCGGCGTTCCAACCGGAATGTCACGCAGCGCCGCCTCGATCGTCTCGGCCGGTTTGGTGTCGGGCGGCACTTCCGAATAGGCATAATCGGCGAGCAGCGCGAGATCCTGCTTTGGTGGCGTCGGCAGATTCGGCTGCGTCTTCGGCGGCTGCGGCGGCGGCAGCTCGGCCACGATCTTGGGGAACGGGCCGAAGTCCTCCTCCAGCCTTTGGGCGAACCGTGCCGCCAGCTTTAGTTTCGCCGCCAAATCCTTTTTTGCGTTCAGTTCCGGCTGCACTGGCGCAGCAACGGCAACAACCGCCGGCGCCGGCGGGCGCGCCGGCATCGGCAAGAAGAACAGATATGAAATGACAATGGCGACGATGGCGCAGGCGAAAGCGCACCAGATCTTCATGCCTTGTGCTGCCCCCCGACGGCTGGCACGGTCCCCCGACCGATGCTTTTCCTTAACCCTACTCTAAGGGCGATTTGTGGCAGCGTCTAATGCCACGGGTTCCGGATGGAGCCTTCGCGTTTGACTTAAAGATTTGATATCGTAGAAGAAAATCGAGTTCCCTCGGGAGGACGCCTTGAACCTGCACCGCATTTTGACCGTTTTTCTGGCCGCGGCGAGCCTCGCCGCTACCGCAGCGCACCCTGCCGCCGCCGACGGCTGGCCGGACCGGCCGGTGAAGATGATCGTCGGCTTTGCGCCCGGCGGCCCGACCGACCTGTTCGCCCGGCTGATCGCGCAAAGCCTGAGCCAGCAGACCGGCAAGAATTTTTATATCGAGAACCTGCCCGGCGCCGGCGGCAATGTCGGCGCCATCAAGGCGGCGCAGTCGACGCCCGACGGCTATACAGTCCTGGTCACCGGCGGCAACCTCACCAACAATCCGTTCCTGTTCGCCAATGCGGGCTTCGACCCGCTGAAGGATTTTGACGCGGTGACGCTCGGCGCCGCGACGCCGGTGGTGCTGGCGATCAATCCGTCGGTGCCGGCGCACACGGTCAAAGAACTGGTCGAGTGGATCCGCGCCAATCCCGGCAAGGAAAGCTATGCGTCGCCGGGCACCGGCACGCCGCCGCAGCTCACCGGCGCGCTGTTCGCGCTGTCATTGAAGCTCGACCTCGTGCATGTGCCGTTCGGCGGCGGCGGCCCCGCCGTCGAAGCCACAGTCGGCGGCCATACCCCGATCTCGTTCGGCGCACTGGCGCCCGCGGTGCCGCTGATCAAGGCCGGGCAATTGCGCGCTTTGGCGGTGACCGGCAAAACCCGGGCGCCGACCTTGCCGGATACGCCGACCATGGCGGAGGCCGGTTTTCCCGAAGTGGAAGGTGCGACCTGGACCGCGATAGCGGCGCCGAAGGGCACGCCGAAAGAGATCATCGCCAAATTGCACGACATGATCGTCACCGGGCTCGCACAGGACGACGTCAAGCAAAAGCTCGCCGCGATGGCCTATGTGCCGATCGGCGATACGCCGGAAGAATGCGAGACGTTCTTCAAGGACGAGATGGCCAAATGGGGCAAGGTCATCAAGGACGCCGGACTGAAGGCGGAGTGACAGTCTTCCCGCACAGCGGGGCCGCGATCTGAAATCGTGCGAGCGCGCTGCTAGCCGTGCCGAAGACCGTTATGGTGACGCTGCCCGTTATGGACCGCGGCACCATTGGTCCTGATCTCCGCGCGCGGCGCCGCCGGGCGCTTGCGTTTGCGGGGCGGCTTTTTCTGCAGACTAAGCGGATGGCGCGCCGGGCGGATGGGATTATTACGGCCTATCGTGAAATTGCGGCAGGCCCGCACTTCACTGTTGGCGAATTCCATGACGGCGCCGTTGCTGCAAAAGCAGACCCAGAAGCACTCGGATTCGAGCCCGCCGTCGGAGTAGATGTGGGCCACGGCTTCGCCAAACGGCGTCTGTAAGGGAATCGGGGGATCTAAGCGTAACAGCATGGAGACGACCTGACACAACAACGCCCTAGCTGCCTCGACCGTTCCCTCTCCGCTTGCGGCGGAGGAGCCCGGCGAAGCGATGGCCGTGGGACGACCTTTTTTTGCTGCGCCGGCGATCCGCTATTTGCTCAAAGGCTCGATGCGATCGTAGCTGACTTTGAAGGTTTTCGCGCCCGCGGTCGTGAAGCGCAGGTTCATTTTCAGCGCCGGGCTGAAATTGGCGCGCGTCTGCGTCGTCTGGCCGTCGGGAAGGACAGTCTGCGATTCGACGATGAACGTGTCGAACGCGCAGTCGCCGATCGCGAGTTTCTCGCGCCCGACCACGCGCCGTTCCACCGCGACGCTGGTGACCTTGCCGTCCAATGTCACGCTCGAGGCGTGATAGCGCGACACCTGCCCGACCTCGTATTCGCCCTGTCGCGTGTAATCGAGATCGTAACTGTTGATATAGCTCTCGAGCAGCGAGCCATAGACGATCAGCAATCCCTTGTAATAGGTCGCGGTGATCGCGCGTTCGCCGTCGACGAAATAATCGATCGTCGCCACGTCGCCCTGCGACGGGTTCACCTGCTGACGGCGCTGGTCATCGCGATTGACGAGCACGAAGCCGAGCCGCGCCGTCTCGCGCGTCGGACAAAACGGCCCCGCGGCCGGCGGCGCGGCTTTCGCGATCGCCGCGATATCCGGCTTGGCGTCCCGTGGCGGCATGCGCGCCAGCGCGGCGATCCGCGCGAACTCGGGATTTGCCGCCGCGGTCTCGTCCGTCGTTTTGGCATCGAACCGCGCGGCGATGGCAAAGTCGATGACGGCCCGGTCACGGTCGCCCTTGCGGAAATAAGCCAGCGCCCGGCTGATATAGGCCGCGGGATTCACCGGCACCAGATTGACCGCCGCACTGTAATCGGCGATCGCGGCGTCGATCTCGCCGCGCGCGCCGTAGGCGCCGGCGCGCAGCACATAGGCGCTCGCGCGATCTTGGGCGCTCGCGCGATCTTGGGCGCTCGCGCGGTCTTGCCTGGCTGCGTCCGGGCCGGACGCGGCATCGCGAGCGGAAATGATCTCGCTGCACGCCCGTATCGCAAGCCCGGCGTCGCCGCCCCGGCATTGCGCCCAGGTATCATCGCTCGCGGCAGCCGCCGGGATGCAGCCAAGGCCCGCCATGACCACGGCGGCAACAGGACCGCAATTGCTCACGATCATCGATCGCGCCATGCCGGGAGCCTAGCAAAGCATCGCATGATGGTGTCAACGGCGGGCCTCTTTGTTTGTTCGCCCATTCGCACGCTTCGATTTGCTGCCTATGCAGAGAGACGAGGTGATCATTCCGCGCTCATCGCAGGCGCCACCCCGCAATGGCGAAAAAACGGTCGCCGGCGCTTTATTGAATATGCAGCGCTGCCGCCTCCAGCGTCAGCGGGTGCGCCATCCCATTGCCCCGCCGGGGGCAATCTCCTCGCCCTCTTTTGGCATGCCGCATCGCGGTATAAACAAAAGTGTGCGGCGAATAAATTCCCTGTTACTTCATGATTATAAATAACAATATTGTGAAATTGCGGGGCCGCGTCGGCACTTGTGCGGTGCGAAATCGACGATACGTCGTGGCGCACGGGGTGACTCGCAATGGAGATCGCAATGAAATCGCTCAATCCGAAAATCGTGTTGACTGCTGTCGGCATCGCCGCGCTGTTGGCGAGCCCCGCGTTCGCGGCGAAGAAGAAGCACACTCCGCCGGCCGACCAGACGTCTTCGGACACGATCCCCGGCTACGCCTCGGACGGCACGGTGGTCGCGATTCCGAATCCCGACAGGTAATCGCGTCGTCTTGCGGCACCGTCCGGTGCTGACATCGTCGCTTGCGTAAACGATGGGGCCGTCCGAAAGGGCGGCCTTATTGTCATGTCTTCAACAGCGCGTCGCGCTGCCCGGTCAGCTTTTCAAGCTCTTCATTTTGCTGCGCGAGGCGGTCGGCGTTGCGCGCCTCATCGCCGGCGCCGGAGAACGCGGCGGCCTGCTCGATGAGCTGGCGGATATTGTCGCGCACCATGGCAATGCGCGCTTCGAGTTCGGCGAGCGAGAGCGGAGTGCCGTTGCTCATCGTGTTTTCTCCTTGTGACGCTGCGAAGCCGTGAGACGCGGGACGACCGGGCGGAAGTATAGCTTTTCCACGTCATCATGGCCGGACATGTTCATGCCATCCACGGCGCTTCATTCGGGCTACGAATCATTGTCACCTTTCTATTGACATTATGTCGCTATTTCAGATATAGACAGACCATCTCGCTCATCGACGGACGCCTTCGGCCGAGGGTACTCACCGATGCGGAGCGAGTGCGGCGCCTGCGTGCGGACGGATACGGTCCGCACCCGGGCGGCTCCGGGCATCATGCTGACCGGCACTACGACCGGTCCGTGAGGTGCTGTCACTGGACTGGGACAGGAAAGGACGGGTAACGCCCGCCCCGACCACGTCCCAGGAAGCCTGGCCTGGAGCTGAGCCCTGGGACGAGCGTCCCTCTGGCGAGAGCCGCGGTGGAACGCCGATAGGCGGGGCGTGCCCCCTCCGCAAGGAGACCAGGGCGCGCAGCCGCACCCGCTGGTGCGGAGGATGGTTCTCAGCGCCTGTCGGCGTTCCGCTTCCCTCGTTCTTCCCGGTCAGTGAGGAAGACAAAGAGGGACACACTTCGTGGCTTTGGCGGCTTGCGCTTTCAATGGCTCGGATGCGGAACGCATCGCGGGAACGGGATTGCTAGCCCGGCCTACGCACGACGCGGATCGCCGCTACATTTGACAAGACTTCAGCCGAAAGCGAAGAACGACAGCGATGGAATGCCGGGAAACGCAATGACTACGGAACGAAAACCGGTCACCTTCGGCGACTTGCGCGGCTGGCTCAAGGCGCTCGACGGCGCCGGCGAATTGCATGCGATCGACGCCGAGGTGGACTGGAATATCGAGCTCGGCACCGTGGCGCGGCTGGCGCAGGGGCCCGGCACCGGGCCGGCGCTGCTGTTCAACACCATCCGCGACTACGGCAAGAATGCGCGCTGCCGGCAGGTGTTCACCGGCGGGCTGTCGAGCTACCGCCGCGTCGCCATGATGCTCGGGCTCGCGCCCGACACCCATCCGCGCGAACTGGTCAAGCTCGGCCGCACCGTGCTGACCGACACCATCGCGCCGAAAATCGTCAAGACCGGGCCGGTGAAGGACAACATCGTCACCGGCGACGACATCGACCTCAACGATTTTCCGACGCCGCAGTGGAATCGCGCCGACGGCGGCCGCTACATCCTCACCTATGGCGGCGTCGTCACCAAGGATCCGGCGACCAATGTCATGAACGTCGGCGTCTATCGCGGCATGGTGTCGGGCAAAAACATGATCCCGATCCTGATGTGGCGCGCGCAGCATATCGGGCAGCATGCCACCGCCTGGCAGCAGGCCGGCCACACCGAAATGCCGATCGCGGTCGCCATCGGCTGGGAGCCGGCGCTCGATTTCGTCGGTGGCGCGCCGGTGCCGAAAAACCTTTGCGAGTACGACGTCATCGGCGCCATCCGCGGCGCGCCGGTGGAGCTGGTCAAATGCGAGACGGTCGATCTCTACGTACCGTCGAGCGCCGAGATCGTCATCGAAGGCTATCTCGGCCTCGATCCGGCGACGTTTCTGCCCGAAGGCCCGTACGCCGAATTCACCGGCTATATCGCCGGCGACCAGTCGCCGAAGCCGGCGATCCGCGTCACCGCCATTACCCACCGCAAGGATCCGATCCTGCGCGGCACCATCGAAGGCACGATGCCTGGCAGCTATTCAGAGAACAGCGTCACCTCCTCGATCATGCGCGCGGCGACGGCGTGGAACGTGCTCGACCGCGCCGGCGTGCCCGGCGTCACCGGCGTGTGGTGTCCGCCGGTGCAGGCCGGCGTAAACACGGTGGTACAGGTCAAGCAGAGCTACCGCGGCGTGGCCAAGCAGGTGGCGAATGCGCTGTGGGGATCGTCGGCCGCGCATGTCCGCTACAAGCACGTCACCGTGGTCGACGACGACATCGACATCCACGATTATGCCGCGGTCGACTGGGCGATCGCGTTCCGCGTCAATGCCGGCGAGGACGACATCGTCATCATGCCGTCGACCTTCGGCGCCGGGCTCGATCCGTCGGTGCGCAAGCGCGACCGCAACGTGGCGCAATTCGGCACCGGCAAATGGAACCGCGTGCTGATCGACGCCACCATCAATCTCGATTACGACCCCGACCCCGATTTGGGCGGCGCCCGCTTCCCGCCGACAGTGCGGCCGGCGCAGAGCGACATCGACGCCGTGATGGCGCGGTGGGGGGAGTTGGGATTGGAGAAGAAGAAATAGCGTTTGTCATCATCCGCGAAGGCGGATGATCCAGTAATCGCCATAGTCGCGGTCAACGCGACGCCGGGAGTACTGGATGCCCGCCTTCGCGGGCATGACAGGTTACGGCACCGGAAGCAGCGGCTTGCCTTCCGGCACTTGCATGTCGAACACCGTGAGCAGCGCCGCGGTTGCGGCGTAGTTGCCCATCAGCAGCACGAGCTCGACGAGCTTGCCCGGTTCGATCAGCTTCCTGATCCGTGCAAACGCCTGCGAGGTGACTTTGTGATCGCCGAACGCTTGCCGCCCGAGCTCGATGATCGCCGCGTAGGTTTCGTCGAGACCTTGCGTGCCTTTTCTGTGCTTGATGACGTCGATGACATCCGCAGGCACGCCTTCCTTGAGCGCTTCGGGCTCGTGCGCGGCCCATTCGAACTGGCTGTCCATCTCGCGGGCAACGGTGAGGATCGCGACTTCGCGGATTTTCGCGCCGAACACTTCGAAGCGCAGGTAGTTGTTGAACGCGGTGCGCACCTCGGCGGTCTTCGGACTGTAGAGACAGATGCCGGCCGGCCCGCGCAGGCCGACGATCGATTTTCCTGGCGCCGCGGCGTGGTCGTAAGCGCGCTTGCCGGTGTCGTCGAGGTCCTCGCGCCTTGGCAGCGGCAAGCGGAATCCGGATTGCGGATCGATGTCGGGGGGCATGGGCATTTTCGGGCGTCTCCGTTGTTCTTGTGGCAGCGAGTTTAGCGTGAGATCTCTGATCCGTCATTCCGGGGCGGCCCTTAGGGCCGAACCCGGAATCCATAACCACGAAACATGAGGTTCTCGACGCAACGCGCTAGATTTCATACGACAGCGATTATGGATTCCGGGTTCGCGCAAAGCTCGCCCCGGAATGACGGGAGGCACAATGTTCTTCGACGGCTTCACCAGGACCGAGATCGAGACCTCGGGCGCGCGCATCGTCACCGTGCACGGCGGCAAAGGACCTCCGCTGCTGCTGCTGCACGGCAATCCGTTCAGCCATCTGTCGTGGCAGAAATTCGCGCCGCGGCTGGCGCAGGAGTTTACCGTGGTGGCGACGGACCTGCGCGGCTACGGCGATTCCGAAAAGCCGCCGGGCGGCGAACGGCATGTCAATTATTCGTTCCGCGCCATGGCGCAGGACCAGATCGAGGTGATGGAGGCGCTCGGCCACAAGCGATTTTATGCCGCCGGCCACGATCGCGGCGCCCGCGTACTGCATCGCATGTGCCTCGACCACCAGGACAAGGTGGCGCGCGCGGCCATCCTCGACATCGTCCCGCAGCATCATGTCTTCAATCACCCCAATAAAGCCTGGGCGACCTTCTCGTGGCACTGGTTTTTCATGATTCAGCCGGAGCCGTTTCCGGAACACCTGATGAGCTGCGATCCCGATTTTTTCATCGAAAAGAAATTGTCGAAGACGCCGGCCGGCGTGAAATTCTTCGATCCGGCGGCGCTGGCCGAGTACAAGCGCTACTTCCGCAATCCGGCGACCGTCCATGCCATGTGCGAGGACTATCGCGCCTGCGCCGGCATCGATTTCGAAATGGACACGGCGGATTTCGATGCCGGCCGCAAGATCACCTGCCCGGCGCTGATCCTCTGGGGCGCGACCGGCGGCGTCGGGCGCAATTCGAAGCCGGCGCCCGCGGAGATCTGGCAGCGCTACGCCGCCGACATCCGCGGCGCCAGGGCGCTGCCGTGCGGACATTATCTCTCCGAGGAGGCGCCGGAGGAGACCTATCAAGAATTGCGGAATTTTTTTACCGGCGGCGAATTGACCTGACGGTGAACGGCGACTTATGGCACCAGCAACAGCTTGCCGAGCACTTCGCCGCCTTCGAGCATTTCGTGCGCCCGCGCCGCTTCGGCAAGCGGCACCCTGGCGTGAATGCGCGGATGCAATTTGCCCGCCGCGAGCATGTCGATCAGCGCCCGCATGCCGGCGCGGCGCTCTTCGACAAGATGGTCCCAGGTGTGGATGGAAAATTGCCGCAGCGCCGGCGAGTTCTTGCTGGCGCGCATGGTGGTTTGCAGGTCGAGCGGCGCTTTGCCGCCGAGCCCGCCGTAAACGACGAGCGTGCCGCACGGCGCCAGCAGTTCGAGATTGCCGGGAATGGCCGGTCCGCCGACCGGGTCGATAATGATGTCGACGCCGCGGCCGCCGGTGATGTCGCTGACGCGGGCCGCGACCTGCTCGCGTTTGCGGTCGATGATATGGTCGGCGCCGAGTTCGCGGGCAAAGCGCGCCTTGTCTTCGCTGCCGACTACACCAATTATGGTGAGCTGCGCGACCCTCGCCAGATCGATCAGCGCATTGCCCATGCCGCCGGCCGCCGCATAAATCAGCGCCGTCTGACCCGGGCGCGGCTGCAAGGCGTCGTTGAAGATATGATAGGCGACTTGATAATTGGCGAGCGCAGCGGCGGCATCGAGATCGACGGCATCAGGCAACACAAACGTCGCCGCTTCGGGCGCGGTGACATATTGTGCGTAATGGCCGCCGCGATGCGGCCGCTCGCGAGCCGTGGTGTAAACGCGCTGGCCGGCCCGGCGCGACATGACGCCCGGACCGATCTTCTCGATCGTGCCGGACAATTCGGTGCCGGGCGTGAGCGGAAGCGGCGGCATCCAGCTATAGGTGCCGGCGCGGATCAGGCAGTCCGGAATGCCGACGCCGATCGCGTTGGCCCTGATCAGCACCTCGCCCGGCTGTGGCTCGGGCACCGGCACGTCGAGGCATTGCATCACGCCGGGCGGGCCCGGCCTGTCGACCTGAATGCGCTTCACGATATCCGGTCCGTCGCCGCCGCTTTGCGTTCAGCTTGCCGCCGGCGCCGGCGCGCCGAGGAAGTTTTTCATCGTGTACCACAAGAGCTGGCGGTTCTTGTTGAAACCTTCGCTGTGCGCGGTGTTCGGCAGGATGCTGAATTGGCGGTCGCCGTTCGGCAGTTGCCGGAAGAAGTCGAGCAGATCGTCGTTGGTCGAGTTGCCGTCCCATTCGCCGCGCGTCATGAGCACGGGCGACATCACCTTGGCGGGATCGACAATCGGCAGGTTGACCGCCATGTCGATGTAAGTGCCGGCCGGAATCGTGTCGCCGAATTTCATTTCCGCCGTGACCAGCGCCTCGACCATTGCCGGATCGTAGATGCCGGGATGGCCGTCGCGGCTGAAGATCGAGCGGATCATGGCGGCGTCGCGCTTGCGCCGCGGATTGGCGCGCAGCTCGGCGATCTTGTCGCGGCGGCGCTGGATCTCGGCGGCGCCTTCGCCCTTGTAGGTGGAGGCTGCGAGCATCAGCCGCTCGACGCGTTGCGGCTCGGCCTGCGCGTAAGCGGCAGCGCGGATGCTGCCCGACGATTCGCCGAACATGTGCGCCTTGTGTTGCCCGGTCTCTTGCAGCACGACCGGCATCGCCGCCTTGAGATCCTCGACGCCGCTGGCGATATCCGAGTTGTTGCCCGAGCTGCCCGAATAGCCGTAGCCGTCGTGATCCATGGTCCAGACGTCGTAACCGTAGCCGGCGAACTCGTTCATCATCGAATAGTTGGCATTGCCCGGCACGTTCAGATCGTAGGACGAACGCGCCGACAGCGACGAGCCGTGCACCAGGAACAGGACCGGCCGCGGCTGCTCGCCCGGCTGCGGCGCGCCGACGCGCTTGCGCCACAGATTGAGCTTCACGTCGCCCTTGTGCGCCCAATACTCCTGGCTCCAGATCTCGACCGGCGCAGCCTGTGCCGCGGAGCTTTGGGCGTGCGCCGGCGCAACGCCCGAGACAATCCCGGCGCCGAGGCTAAATCCGGCGCTCTTGATGACGGTGCGGCGTGCAACCAGTTGGTCTGACATGGCGTTCTCCCTTGCAACGGTCCCGCTTCCGGCCGAACTATCGTGCATTGCCTGTTGCCGGATGCTTATTGCTGCCGAGGATAGCAGCCCGATGAGGTGTGGCCAATCAGCGCGCCGGTGGCTGCACTCGCGCCGGAACCCGACATCTGCTAGTGGGAGCGGCGCTGCGGCCCGAAACGATTTGTCGATGCGCAAACAGCCGGTCTGGAATGCGGAATGCTGAAGACGCTGCACGGGACCGCGCAATACATCGACCGCAAGAACGGCTGGAGCCGGCTCGGGCTCGCCCTTAGCCTCACCATCATCGTTGTCGCCGCGGTCGTATTGTACCGCATCCTGCGCCACATCGATCCTGACGAGCTCGTGGACGCCATCGAGGCGACCGACTGGCACACTCTCATTATCGCCGGCCTCTTCGTCGCCGCCGGCTATCTGACGCTGACCTTCTACGATCTGTTCGCATTGCGCACGATCCGCCGAACCGACGTGCCCTACCGCGTCGCGGCGCTGGCCGGCTTCACCAGTTACGCCGTGGGGCACAATGTCGGCGCCAGCGTCTTTTCCGGCGGCGCGGTGCGCTATCGCATTTATTCGAGCTGGGGCCTCAGCGTCATCGACGTCACCAAAGTCTGCTTCGTCGCCGGGCTGACGTTCTGGCTCGGCAACGCGACGGTGCTCGGGCTCGGCATCCTCTATGCGCCGCAAGCCGCGCGGGCCATGGATCAACTGCCGCTGTGGTGCAATCGCGTGCTTGCGCTGGTGCTGCTCGGGATGCTCGGCGCCTATGTCGCCTGGGTCTGGATCAAGCCGCGCGTGATCGGCCGCGACGGCTGGCAGGTGACACTGCCCGGCGGTCCGCTGACGCTCGTTCAAATCGCCATCGGCATCGTCGATCTCGGGTGCTGCGCCGCCGCGATGTACATGCTGGTACCGGACGAGCCCAATCTCGGCTTCGTTACAGTCGCCGTGATTTTCGTCGCGGCCACGCTGTTGGGCTTTGCCAGCCATGCTCCGGGCGGCCTCGGCGTCTTCGACGCCACCATGATGGTCGCACTCTGGCAATTCGATAAGGAAGATCTGCTGGCCGGCCTGCTGCTGTTCCGCCTGCTCTATTACATTATTCCGTTCGTGATCTCGCTCGTCATTCTCGGCACACGCGAATTTCTGCTCGGCCGCTTTACGAAACGCATTGCGCGAGCGGCTACCCCGCCGCTCGATCCATTGATCGAGCCTGTCCGCGAGCAATCGGACGCCTCGTGATGAGCGCCAATGAGAATCGCGTGGCGCTCGGACCGGGACGGTCGCGCGGCTTGCGGCTCGTGGTCGTCACTGCGGCGATTGTATTCGCCGGTCTGGCGCTCGCCGGCGTTCTTGCCGTTATCTACGCGATTGCGGGCTTCGCAATCGTAGCGGCTGCGGCAATGGTCGCGCTGCGATCCAGCGAGAACGGCGTGCGGCCGGCGCAGCCGGTTGCCGTCGCCGAGCAATCCGGCGATCTGCTGCGCGCGGTCGTCGCCGGCCTGCCCGATCCGGTCATCGCGCTCGACCGCGACGGCAGGGTGCTTGCGCTCAACGAGAGGGTGCGCACGCTGGCGCCGGCATTGCGCCAGAATGAACCTGTTTCGCTGGCGCTGCGGATGCCCGAACTCATCGAAGCCATTGGCCGCGCATTGGCCCGCGGCGAAGACCAGCGCGTCCAGTATTCCGAGCGCGGCCAACTCGATCGCTGGTTCGAGGCGATCATCATGCCGGTCAAGCGCGAGCCGGGGTTGACCAAGCCCGATCTCGTACTGATGACGTTTCACGATCTGACGCCGCTGCGAAGGGTCGAGGAAATGCGCGCCGACTTCGTCGCCAATGCCAGTCACGAACTGCGCACGCCGCTGGCCGCCCTGTCCGGCTTCATCGAGACGTTGCAAGGCCCGGCGCGCGACGACGTCAGCGCGCGAGAACGCTTCCTTGCCATCATGCAGCAGCAGGCCCACCGCATGGCGCGGCTGATCGACGACCTGCTGTCGCTGTCACGCATCGAACTCAACGCGCACCGCCGTCCGGACAAGCCGGTCGACATGGTGCCGATCGTCCGCCAGGTGGTCGACGGTCTGCAAACGCTGGCGCGCGACCGCGGGGTCGCCGTCAATATCGAATCGGCGAATGCCCTCAACGTGCTGGGCGATCGCGACGAGCTTGTCCGCATCTTCGAGAATCTGGTGGAGAACGCGCTCAAATACGGCGCGCCCGGCAAGCGCGTGGACATCAAGCTCGCCCCCGGAACGACCGCCGACGGCGAACCCGAAGCCCAGGTCAGCGTGCGCGATTACGGACCGGGCATCGCGCCCGAGCATTTGCCGCGGCTGACAGAGCGTTTTTATCGCGTGGACGTCGCCGAAAGCCGCGCCCAGGGCGGAACCGGGCTCGGACTTGCGCTCGTCAAGCACATCCTCAACCGTCACCGCGGCCGGCTGACCATCGAGAGTGCGCCCGGCGCCGGCGCCACTTTTACCGTGCATCTGCCCACCGCCGGAACCGCGCCTGGGGGATGAAACTTTAGTGTTTCCAATATTTTACGATGTCATCCCACTGTCATCTGGCGATCATAGAACAGTGACGTGGCCAACCTAACGATGCGCGCGCTGCCGGTCAGATCAGACGTAATAATCCCCGACCCCCAGCACGTTGCATCGCTACGTCGAAGCTACGTCGAACAGAAAAATCGCCCCGCAGTGGGCGAACCGCCGGTGCGGATCGGGCGATCCGTGCAGCCAGAAATTCCACCTACAGGAGAGACATCAGTGAAACATCTCAGAACGATAGCCGCCGTCGGCTTGTTGGCCGCGACGATTCTTCCCGCCGCCGCCATGGATATTTCCGGGGCCGGCGCCACGTTCCCCTATCCCATCTACGCCAAATGGGCGGATGCCTATAAAAAAGAGACCGGCACCGGGCTCAACTATCAGTCGATAGGCTCCGGCGGCGGCATCAAGCAAATCGAAGCGCGGACCGTCACCTTCGGCGCAACCGATGCGCCGCTTAAGGGTGACGATCTCGACAAGAATGGCCTCGCGCAGTTTCCGATGGTTATGGGTGCCATCGTGCCGGTCGTGAACCTCGATGGCGTCAATCCTGGCGATCTCGTCATCGACGGCCCGACGCTTGCCAACATCTTCATGGGCAACATCAAGACTTGGGACGACCCGGCGATCAAGAAACTCAATCCCAGCGCCAAGCTGCCGTCGCAGGCGATCGCCGTCGTGCATCGTTCCGATGGTTCCGGCACCACCTTCAACTTCGCGTACTATCTTGCCCAAGTGAACCCGGACTGGAACTCCAAGGTGGGATTTAACACCTCGGTCGAATGGCCGGTCGGCATCGGTGCCAAGGGCAATGAGGGTGTGTCCCAAAATGTCACCCAAACCAAGGGTGCCATCGGCTACGTCGAGTACGCCTACGCGCTGCAGAACAAGATGACGTACACGAAGATGATCAACAAAGACGGCAAGACGGTTTCGCCGACCAGTGACGCTATCCAGGCTGCCGCCGCGAACGCGGACTGGAATTCTGTGCCGGGCTATGGCGTGATCCTGGCCAATCAACCGGGCGCCGGGTCCTGGCCGATGACCGCTGCGACCTTCATCCTAATCCCCAAGCAGCCGCAGGACATAGACGCGACCACCGAGGCGCTTAAGTTCTTTGCCTGGGCCTATGCCAAGGGCGCCAAGATGGCAGAAGACCTCGTTTATGTACCGATGCCGCAAAAGGTCGCTACTGAAGTCGAGGCGATGTGGGCCAAGTCTATCAAGGACACGGCTGGTAAGCCGCTTCACGTCACGTCGAATTGACGGCAAATGCACCGCGGCAAGGCACCCGCTCCTAGTGCCTTGCTCTTTATATGCCGGCCCGCCGCACGGATATCTTGTGCGGCGGCCGGTAGACCGTTTGAGTGGGCGCTCCCAGACTTGCTTCGAGGAGCGTCGTGATGGACCCGGCAGGGAGGCGATTGGTGGTTGACGTTGCATTTGAGGACGGGGGCCTCGTATCGGCCGAGGCGGCCACTCGCGCCAAGGTGCTCGATCGCCTGCGGCTCGGTGATACCGCATTCCGCCACGTGACGCGCGCCGCGGCATTCGGCGTGCTGGTGCTGCTGAGCGCCGTCATTGTCTCGCTGATCAGCGGATCGCTGCCGGCGCTGCGTGCTTTCGGCTTCGGCTTCTTGACCAGCGAACGGTGGAACCCGGTTACCGACAATTTTGGCGCCCTTCCGGCGATCTACGGCACCATCCTCACCTCGTTCCTCGCCATGCTGATCGCGGTACCGGTCGGTTTGATGATCGCTTTCTTTCTTACCGAATTGTGCCCGCAATGGCTGCGGCGGCCGATCGGCATCGCCATCGAACTCTTGGCCGGCATTCCGAGCATCATCTACGGCATCTGGGGCCTGTTCGTGTTCGCGCCATTCCTGCAAGCGACATTGCAGCCCTTCCTGATCAATACGCTGGGCAACGTGCCGGGCATCGGCTCGCTGTTTGCCGGACCACCCTACGGCATCGGCATGCTGACCTCCGGACTAATCCTCGCCATCATGGTGCTGCCGTTCGTGACCTCGATCACGCGCGACGTGTTCGAGGCGGTTCCGGGCGTGCTCAAAGAGGCGGCCTATGGGTTGGGTTGCACGACCTGGGAAGTGGTGCGCAACGTCGTGCTGCCCTATGCCCGAGTCGGCGTCATCGGCGGCATCATGCTTGGCCTCGGCCGCGCGCTGGGCGAGACCATGGCGGTGACCTTCGTTATCGGCAATGCGCACCGGATTTCGGCGTCGATACTCGCACCCGGCACCACCATCTCCGCCACCATCGCCAACGAATTCACCGAGGCAGTCGGCGACCTTTACACCTCGTCGCTGATCGCGCTCGGGCTGATCCTTTTCGTCATTACTTTCATTGTGCTCGCCGTAGCGCGCTACATGCTGCTGCGCATCGAACGCCGGATCGGGTGACGCCATGCCGGAGCAGATCATCGCCTCACGTTACGCCGGCCGCCGCCGCCGCAATGCCATCGCGACAACCCTTTCGTTTGTTGCGACAGCATTCGGCCTGGGCTGGCTGGTTCTCATCCTGGGCTCACTGCTTTGGAACGGCTTCAGCGGCTTGTCACCCGCGGTGTTTACGGAAATGACGCCGCCGCCCGGCTCAGCGGGCGGCTTGCTCAACCCGATCTTCGGCAGTCTGATCCTGACCATAATCGCCGTGGTGATCGGCACTCCTATTGGCATACTCGCCGGCACCTATATGGCCGAGTATGGCCGTCATGATCGGATGACCAGCGTGGTGCGCTTCATCAACGATATCCTGCTGAGCGCCCCGTCGATCATCGTTGGACTGTTCATCTACGAAGTCATGGTCGCGCCGATGGGACATTTCTCCGGCTGGGCGGGCGGCGTCGCGCTTGCGGTGCTGGTCATCCCGGTGGTGGTGCGCACCACCGAGGACATGTTGACGCTGGTGCCGAACGCGCTGCGCGAGGCCGCCACTTCGATCGGCCTGCCGCGCTCGCTCACGATCAGACGCATCTGCTATCGCGCGGCGCAGGCCGGGATGGTGACCGGCGTGCTGTTGGCGGTCGCCCGCATCAGCGGCGAAACCGCGCCGCTACTGTTTACCTCGCTCAACAATCAATTCTGGAGCACCAACCTCAACGCCCCGGTTTCCAGCCTGCCGGTCGTCATCTTCCAGTTCGCGCTCAGTCCCTACAAGGATTGGCAGTCGCTGGCGTGGACCGGCGCCCTCATCATCACGATGGCGGTGCTTGCCCTAAGCATCACCGCGCGTTCCCTTGTCAGGACGGGAAAACAGTCATGAACGATTCATCGGTCGCAGTTCCGCCGGTTCTCCACGCCGCAGTCGACACCGCGGGTCTGGCCGCAAAACTCGCGATCCGCGATCTGAACTTCTATTACGGCGACAGCCGGGCGCTGAAATCGATCAGCCTTTCTCTCTACGAGAACAAGGTGACCGCTTTCATCGGGCCGTCCGGCTGCGGCAAATCGACTTTGCTGCGCGTTCTCAACCGCATGTATGACCTTTATCCGAACCAGCACGCGACCGGCCAGGTCATATTCGACGGCGGCAACATCCTGTCGCCGCGACAGGATCTCAACCTTTTGCGCGCCCGCATTGGCATGGTGTTCCAGAAACCGACGCCGTTCCCGATGTCGATCTACGAGAACATCGCATTCGGCATCCGGCTCTATGAACGCTTGCCGAAATCGGAGCTCGACGGACGGGTGGAAACCTCGTTGCGGCGCGCCGCGCTGTGGGACGAGGTGAAAGACAAGCTCAACGCCAACGGCCAGAGCCTCTCCGGCGGCCAGCAGCAACGGCTGTGCATCGCGCGCACCGTGGCCGTGCGGCCGGAAGTGATCCTGTTCGACGAGCCGTGCTCGGCGCTCGATCCGATCTCGACCGCCAAGATCGAGGAACTGATCGACGAACTGACGGACGACTACACGATCGTGATCGTCACGCACAACATGCAACAGGCCGCGCGTGTCTCCGAGTTCACCGCCTTCATGTATCTCGGCGAGCTGATCGAATTCGACTCGACGAGCAAGATGTTCACCGCGCCGCACGACCAGCGCACGCAAGACTACATCACCGGCCGCTTCGGGTAATCGTCATGACAGAACTCCCCACCAGGGTCGATCACACCACCAAGGCGTTCGACGCCGACCTCCAGGAGATCACGCGAAAGGTCGCGGAGATGGGCGGACTCGTCGAGCGGCAGATCACCGATTCCGTTCAGGCGCTCGTCGGCCGCGATCTGGAGATGGGCGAGCGGGTGATGGCGATGGATCCCCAGATCGACGCGCTGCAGCGTGAGATCGAGGAAAAAGCCATTCTCACCATCGCGCGCCGGCAGCCGATGGCCGTCGACCTTCGAGAAGTCGTCGGCGCCATGCGCGTGTGCAACGACCTCGAGCGTATCGGCGACCACGCCAAGCATATCGGCAAGCGGGTTGTCGCGCTCGACGGCGATTTCTATCCGCAAAAATTGATCCGCGGCGTTGAGCATATGGCGGAGCTGGTGTCGGAGCAGCTCAAGCAGGTGCTCGACTCCTATGCGAGCCGGAATCTTGCGTCAGCGCTCGCGGTCTGGAAGGGCGACGAAGAAGTCGATTCGATGTGTACGTCGCTGTTCCGCGAACTGTTCACCTACATGATGGAGGACCCGCGTAACATCACGTTCTGTATGCATCTCATGTTCTGCGCCAAGGATATCGAGCGCATGGGCGACCATGCGACCAACATCGCCGAGACCGTGTACTACATGATCGAGGGGCGACCGATCACGGATCAGCGTCCGAAAGGCGACCCGACCAATTTTGGAACGGCGCTGCTGCAGAAATAGGAGACCGGGATGGGAGCCAACATCCTGATCGTTGAAGACGAGGAGCCGTTAACGACACTGCTGCGCTACAACCTCGAGGCCGAAGGCTACGAGGTCGATTCCGTCACCCGCGGCGACGACGCCGACACGCGCTTGCGTGAAACCGCGCCCGATCTGATCGTGCTTGATTGGATGCTGCCCGGCCTGTCCGGCATCGAGCTATGCCGGCGGTTGCGCACGCGGCCGCAGACCCAAGCCCTGCCGATCATCATGCTGACGGCGCGCGGCGAGGAGAGCGAGCGCATTCGAGGCCTCGCCACCGGCGCCGACGATTATATCGTCAAGCCGTTCTCGGTGCCGGAACTGCTGGCGCGCATTCGCGCGCTGCTGCGGCGGGCGAGCCCCGAGCGCGTCGCCATGATCCTTTCGATCGGCGATCTCGAGCTTGATCGGGAAAAGAAGCGCGTGTCGCGGTCGACGCGCCCGGTCGATCTCGGACCGACCGAATTCCGCTTGCTCGAATTCCTGATGGAACGGCCTGGCCGGGTGTTCTCCCGCGAGCAATTGCTCGACGGCGTATGGGGCAGCGACGTCTATATCGATGAGCGCACGGTCGACGTGCATGTCGGGCGGCTTCGCAAGGCGCTCAACCGCGGCCATGCGGTCGATCCGATCCGCACCGTGCGCGGCGCCGGCTATTCGCTCGACGACCGTTTCGGCAAGGCGAGCTGAGAAGCCGTTCAGCGCGGCGGCGGACGGCGGTCGCGGCGGCGGTCGGTGACCGGCTGGTAGGCAACCCGTGAGTGATACGCACAATATGGAAGGCTAGTTATGGCCTGGCCGCCGCAGAAGAAAAACTCGGTGCTGCCGGGGTCGCCGACGGGCCAACGGCAGGTCTGCTCGGTAAGTTCCAATAGCGTGCGGCGCTGTCCGATCGGAATGATATTATCGATCAGCTCCGGCTCCGCCTCCTCGATTTCGTAGGCGTGCGCCAGTGCGGTATTGCCGCGGATCGAAGCGCGCCCGATGCGCAGCATGTGCGACGGCGAACGTGCCTTGCGCGGACGCGGCGCGCCGCTCGACGTGCTCTTGGCGCGTCCGGACAGGCCGAGGCGATGCACTTTGCCGATCACGGCATTGCGGGTGATACCGCCCAGTTCGGCCGCGATCTGACTTGCCGAAAGACCATCGGCCCAAAGCTTCTTGAGCAGTTCGACCCGCTCATCGGTCCAGGACATGCGCGTTTCTCCCAACGTAGCGGGCAAAGCTCTGAAGGAATCCCCCACCCAGCCAGGCAGCGTGGAACCGCCCGACGAGCACTCATTACCCATACGCTTTAGAGGACTGTCCGCCGCACGAGATGTCGTACTTGACAATCAAAAGGCTACAATATGGCGGGAGTCTGACGCAAGACTCGCTCTGCGTGCGTCCACACCTTCCTGCCCGCGTGTGGATGATCTGGTCTAAATCGAGTCACGGCGTGCATTTTTCCGCTGTTGACCGAATCCATGCGCGTCAATAAAATGCTGACCGTGCCGCCCGGAGAGGCGGCACATTTCGTTTCTGCCGCGCGGATTGAGCTGCGCCGCAGACCCGGGCTTTGCCGTGACATCGCACCTGATGCCGACGTTTGCGCGTGTAAACCTCGCCTTTGAGCGAGGCGAAGGCGTTTGGCTCACGGCGACGAACGGCGAGCGCTACCTCGACTTTACCTCCGGCGTCGCCGTGAACGCTCTCGGGCACGCGCACCCGCATCTCGTCGCAGCTTTGACCGAGCAGGCGCAAAAGCTGTGGCACGTCTCCAACCTTTACGAGATTCCGGAATCCGAGCGCGTCGCGCAGCGGCTCTGTGCGGCAAGCTTCGCCGATGTTGCGTTCTTCTGTAATTCCGGCGCCGAGGCCATGGAAGGCGCCATCAAGTGCGCGCGCAAGTACCAATACGTCAGCGGCCATCCGGAACGGTTCCGCATCGTCACGTTCGAAGGCGCGTTCCACGGCCGCACGCTGGCGACGCTCGCCGCCGGCGGTCAGAAGAAATATCTCGAAGGCTTCGGGCCGGTGGTCGAGGGCTTCGACCAGATGCCGTTCGGCGATCTCGATGCCGTCAAGCACGCGATTACCGATGAAACTGCGGCGATCCTGATCGAACCGGTGATGGGCGAAGGCGGTGTCCGTGTCGTCGCCCCGCCGTTCCTGCGGGCGTTGCGGGAGATTTGCGATCAGCGCGGCCTGCTGCTCATCTTCGACGAGGTGCAGAGCGGCATGGGGCGCACCGGTGAACTGTTCGCTTACCAGCGTACCGGAGTCACACCGGACATCATGGCGCTTGCCAAGGCGCTTGGCGGCGGATTCCCGGTCGGCGCGTTTCTTGCGACTGCCGAGGCGGCCAGGGGAATGACCGCTGGCACCCACGGCTCGACCTTCGGCGGCAATCTGCTGGCCATGAGCGCAGCCAACGCCACGCTCGACATCATGCTTGCCCCCGGCTTCTTCGATCACGTCAAGCGTATCGGCCTGTTGTTCAAGCAGCGCCTTGCCGAGATCAAAGACCGCTATCCGGCCCTGATTGCGGAAGTGCGCGGCGAAGGCCTGCTGGTCGGCTTGCGTGCGCTCGTGCCTGCCGGCGAACTTGTCGATGCGCTGCGCGGCGAGAAAATGCTCACTGTCGCCGCCGGCGACAACGTGGTGCGGCTGTTGCCGCCGCTCATCATCAGCGAGCAGGAGATGGCCGAAGGCATCGCCCGGCTCGATCGCGCCTGCGCCGCTCTCGACCGCGCCCATGTGCAGAAGAACAAGCACGGGGCCGCGGGATGAGCGGCGTCCGCCATTTCCTTGACCTCATCGACGTTCCGGCGGCCGACCTGCGCCAGATGATCGAGGCGGCGCGCGCGATGAAGGCCAAAGGCCACAGCACCGAGCGGCCGCTCGCCGGCAAGACATTGGCGATGATCTTCGAGCGGCCGTCGACGCGAACCCGTGTGTCGTTCGAAGTTGCCATGCGCCAGCTCGGCGGCGACGTCATTTTGCTGACGGCGGAGGAAATGCAGCTCGGCCGCGGCGAGACCCTCGCCGATACCGCGCGCGTGCTGTCGCGCTACATCGACGCCATCATGATCCGCACGCTCAACCCCGACGACGTGGCCGAACTCGCCCGCCACGCCAGCATCCCGGTCATCAACGGGCTGACGCGGCGCTCGCATCCGTGCCAGATCATGGCCGACGTAATGACGTTCGAGGAGCGGCGCGGCCCGATCCGCGGCCGCACCGTGGCCTGGACCGGCGACGCCAATAATGTGCTGACCTCGTGGATGCATGCCGCGGAGCGGTTCAAGTTCAATTTGCGCGTCGCTACGCCGCCGGAACTGGCGCCGAAGAAACCGCTCACCGACTGGATCAAATCCTCCGGCGCCGCGATCCGGATCGGAACCGATCCGGAAGAGGCCGTGAAGGGCGCCGATTGCGTCGTTACCGACACCTGGGTTTCGATGGGCGATCGCAACGGCGCGCGCCGGCACAATTTGCTCAAGCGCTATCAGGTCAACGCCCGTCTGATGTCCCGCGCCAAGGCGGATGCCATATTCATGCACTGCCTGCCCGCCCATCGCGGGGAGGAGGTTACCGACGAGGTGATGGACGGCCCGCAGTCGGTGGTTTTCGACGAGGCTGAAAACCGGCTGCACGCGCAGAAGGGCATCTTGACCTGGTGCCTTCAGGCCAGCGGCGGCTGAGGCAACACCTCACAATCTACCCGCCGTCGCCTATATTCAGTCGCGATGAACAAGCCCGATACCGCCATTCCCATTCGCGAGCCGGCGCAGACCGCGCTTGACGACACCATCTTGCCGTTCGCCGTGAAGGCGCTCGATCTGCGCGGCCGCATCGTGCGGCTTGGCGCCGCCGTCGATACGATCCTGTCGAGCCACGACTATCCGGCGCCGGTGGCGAAGCTGCTCGGCGAGGCCATCGTGCTGACGGCGATGCTCGGTTCGGCGCTCAAGTTCGAGGGCCGGTTCATCCTGCAGACCCAAAGCGATGGCCCGGTGCGTATGTTGGTCGTCAATTTCACCTCGCCGGGCCGGGTACGAGCCTGTGCGCGCTTCGATGCCGACCGCGTCGCCGCCGCGATCGCCGCGAACGAGGCGGAGCCCGGCAAGCTGCTCGGTCGCGGCCACCTCGCGATGACGGTCGACCAGGGCCCGGACATGAGCCGCTACCAGGGACTGGTGCCGCTCGAAGGCGGCGATCTCGAAGAGGCCGCGCACGAGTATTTCTCCCGCTCCGAGCAGATCCCGACGCGCGTGCGGCTTGCGGTGGGTGAGGAATTTCGCAGCGGCAACGGCGCGCGCCGGCACTGGCGCGCCGGCGGGATTTTGCTGCAATTTCTGCCGACCTCGCCGGAGCGTGCACGCCAGGCCGATCTCGATCCCGGCGACGCCCCGCCAGGCACCCAGTCCCATACCCTGCCCGAAGACGAGGCGTGGGTGGAAGGCCGCTCGCTGATCGCGACCGTCGAGGACATCGAACTGATCGATCCGGAACTGTCGAGCGAGCGCCTCGCCTACCGGCTTTTTCACGAGCGCGGCGTCCGCGTATTCCGCGCCACGTCAGTGGAGGCGCAATGCTCGTGTTCGCGCCACGGCGTCGAGACCATGCTGCGAAGCTTTTCCGAGCAGGACCGCGCCGACATGGTCGAGGAAGGCCACATTACCGTGACGTGCGAATTTTGCAGCTCGACTTATGTTTTTGAGCCGGACGAGATCACCGCGCCGGACGCCGCGGCGCCTTAGCGCATCGCGCCCATCAGAAACGGCGCGTCTGGAAAAAATCGAAGAGCGGAGCGGAGACAGCCTGCTGCGCCTCTTGGGCGTAGCCCAGCCTCGCGGTGTATTCCTGGTCCTGACGCCGTCCGGCCATATCTTCCTTGCGGCTTGTATTTTCGGCGAAGGTCCTGCGATCCCGGTTCGCGTTGCGAGTCTGATCGCGGGCGACTTTCGGCCGTTTGCCTTTTTCCGCCGCTCCCGCCGGGTTGGTCGCGGCCAAACGCGTCTGCTCGACGCTTGCCGCCTGGGTTTGCGCCGCTGTTGCTTCGGCGGACTTGTTTGGCGCCGCGGCAGCAACGGTGTCCTCAACGACAGGACGGGGATACGGGTGCGGCCGCGCTCTTTCCATCATTGGCGACGTCAAAAAACCGTTCAGCAGCAACATAAGGCCGGCCAGCGCCGTGACCATCGTGCCGAAATACGCGAGTAATGCCACGGCCATAACGCAAGTAACGCGCGTGGCGGGGTGCCGTTCCCTGCGCTTTAACCGTCAAAATTGGGGTTTTTACGGAACCAAAGCCTTACAGGGGCAATTGGTGGCACGAAGGGGTATTGGAGAAGGTCCAATGACTAAGATATTTCTTGGCATCGTTACCGCCGCGCTGTGGTTCGGGCTCTCGCAAGCCGCCAATGCCGAGCGTGTTTGCAATCAGGTCTGCGACAACGGGTCGTGCGTCTCCAGATGTGTGGATCATCCTGATACCACGGTCATCGAACATGACCATGACCGCTGGCGTGATCGCGGCCCCGGAGTTGATGTTCACGCGCCCGGCGTGAACATCGACGTCGGACACTAGTTCATCAGCCGATTGATCTATCGGACTTCGCGCGGGCTTGGCTTCGGCCGGCTCGCGCGAAATCATTTCAGGGGCGCGCAATTTGCGGCGTCCGGGAGGCTTGAGCCCTGGGCAGCCCCCAGCCGGCCCTTGTGGGCGATTTCACCAGTAAGCTCACGGGCGGTGAATAGCGGGAGTTCTGTGGATAAGCCCCGACCACGAGCGCAAGGCTCGTACAACGTCCTTCGAGTGCCTGTAAAATCCCGTCGGGCTTAGTGTGCGGCACGTCTCGGAAAGGGGCACCCAATGTCGTCAGCAGTGGACTCAATGCCGGAAGCGAGCAAACTCTATATCGGCGAAGGTGTCTCCATTAAGGGTGAAATCAGCGTACCTGATACGCTCGTGGTATGCGGCACCCTCGAAGGCGACGTAACGGTCGGCAATCTGGTCGTCGGCGAATCCGGCGTCATCAAAGGCCGGATCGTCGTCGCACAGAACGCCGAGATTTCCGGCAAGGTTTTCGAGAAGCTCGACGTCAAATGCCTGATGATCCTGCGCTCCACCGCCCGCGTCGACGGCAATGTCAGTTACGGGATGCTGCAGATCGAGCAGGGCGCCACCATTGCCGGCGGGATTTCGTCGACCGAGTACCGACCGGAACAGCGTCAAGCCAAGCCCGAGCCGGCCAAACAGGAGCAGAGGCCGGTCCGGCACGAGCCGGCTCTCGGCAATGGAGTGCGGGTCGCGAGGCCTGATAGCGCCGCGTTGGATCAGGCGCCGATCCCGGTAATGCCGGGCCGCTGAGCGCCGCCATTCAAGACAGATAGTGCCGTCGTTAATTGCGGCGAATATCGGCGCCGCCAAAAGCGGCGCCGATTTCAATTCAGCGTCCGCTTCGCTTCGGTGCTGTCGAGCGAAAATGCCGGCACATCGATATCGAAATGATCGCCGGCCGTAGTGATCATCCCGTAAGTGCCGACCATGAAGCCAGACGGCGTCTGCAGCGGCACTCCGCTGGTATATTCGAACGCCTCGCCGGCCTTGAGCACCGGTTCCTCGCCGACGACGCCGGCGCCGCGCACCTCCTGCATGCGCCCGTTCGCGTCGGTAATGCGCCAGTGCCTGGTCTTGAGTTGCACCGTCTCCGGGCCGTTATTGGTGATCGAGATGGTGTAGGCCCAAAAGAAATAATTGTTCTCCGGCGACGACCGGTCGGCGACGAATCGCGGCTTCACCACGACCTCGATGCTGCGGGTGACGGCACGATACATGCTTGTTTCCCTGGCGTTCCCGCCTTTACCATAAAGCTCGGACGCGGGGCCGATCGCGCCGCCGCAACGCCGTCCGATTCCACGGATAAGTGAATAGATTCGGCCGCGTTGTTGCAATAACCGTGCGGAGGGGCAAGCGTGCAATATGGCTTTGGCATTTTTGCTACAGCCCGACGGGTGAAAATGGCCGCAAATCTACAAATCGTGAGGCCCATGGCACCGTCCGCCCCGCTGCCGGCGCCCGCGGTCGAGCGCGACCTGCGGCTCGATTTGTTCCGCGGCGTGGCGCTGTGGGGAATTTTTCTCGATCATATCCCCGAGAATGTCGTGAACTGGTTGACGATCCGCAATTACGGATTTTCCGACGCCACCGAAATCTTCATTTTCATTTCCGGCTACACCGCCGCTTTCGTCTATGGCCGCGCCATGCGCGAGCGCGGCTTTTTGGTCGCGAGCGCGCGCATCCTGCGCCGCGCATGGCAAATCTACGTCGCGCATATTTTCCTGTTCACGATCTTCATGGCCGAGATCGCGTATGTGGCGGCGACGTTCGACAATCCGCTCTATGCCGAAGAAATGAAGATTCTGGATTTCCTCAAGCAGCCGGACGTCACGATCTTCGAGGCGCTGATCCTGAAATTCAAGCCCGTCAATATGGATGTGCTGCCGCTTTACATCGTGCTGCTGCTGCTATTTCCGCCAATGCTGTTGCTGCTGCTCCGGCAGCCGGCGCTCGCACTCACCGGCTCGGCCTTGCTCTATGTGCTGACCTGGAGCTTCGATTTCAATTTGCCGGCCTATCCGAACGGAGTCTGGTTTTTCAATCCTTTCGCCTGGCAATTGCTGTTCGTATTCGGCGCCTGGTGCGCGCTCGGCGGTGCGCAGCGCCTTGCCATGGTGCTGCACTCGCGCATCGTGCTCGCGGTTGCGGTGACTTACATCCTGTTCGCTTTCGCGATCACGATGACCTGGTATGTCGAGCCTCTCGCGCGCTTCGTGCCGAATTGGCTGAGCGACTGGATGTATCCGATCGACAAAACCAATCTCGACGTTCTACGCTTCGCGCATTTCCTCGCGCTCGCCGCCGTGACGGTGCATTTCGTGCCGCGCGACTGGCCGGGTCTCAAGTCGCCGATTCTGCTGCCGGCAATCCGTTGCGGGCAGCACTCCTTGGAGATTTTCTGCCTCGGCGTATTCCTTGCCTTCGCTGGTCAGTTCATCATCAGCGAGTATTCGGGCGGTCCGCCGATCCAGGTGGCCATCAGCTTGATCGGAATAATGATCATGGTTGCGACCGCAAATCTGATATCATGGTACAAGGTGATAGAAGGGCGAAGCCCCACCTCGCGCGTCAAAACACCTGACGCCGACCTCGCGGGAGGCGAGGCATGACATTATTGCTGACCATTCTCGCGGCGGTTGCATTGTTCGACAGTGCGGTTGCGGCAGTGCCGGAGCCGAGCTGCGTCGTGCCGCAATCGTTCCTGTCGAGCGACACCGAACTGACGCGCGCCCTGAACGAAGTTAAGGCTCGCCAGCGGCTGGATATCAGCGTGGTCGGCACCGGTTCGTCGGCGTTACCGGGCCCTGACGGAGCGCGCTACGCCTATCCCGCTCAACTCGAAAAGGCCCTGCAAAAGGATCTGCCGGGGATCACGGTCAAGGTTACCGTCCACGTCCAGCCGCGAGCGACCGCCGCCGATTTGGCGGCAGGGATGGCAAAAGTGCTGGCTGACGATAAGCCCGCGCTGGTGATTTGGCAGACCGGCACGGCCGACGCCATGAACAGCGTCGAGCCCGAAGGCTTCCACACCAGCCTTGATGACGGCGTCGGCGCCGTTGAAGGCGGCAATGCCGATGTGATCCTGATGAACATGCAGTACAGCCCGCACACCGAATCGATGATGGACGTTTCGGGTTATGCGGACATCATGCGTTTTGTTGCGCAGCAGCATAATGCGCTGCTGTTCGACCGTCTCGGAATCATGCGTAGCTGGAGTGACGACGGGACGTTCGACCTCTATTCCGCTACAAAGAACTATGATATGGCGCGTCGTGTTCACGAGTGCATTGGCCGGGCCTTGGCGTCTCAGATCATCAGTGCATCGCATCTGGACGCCGTGAGAATGCAAACGACGCGTTAATGTCTCCTAACAACCAACGAATGTTTACCTGCGTGGCGCGGGCCGCTGTCGGTTCTGCGTTTTTCTGCGCCATTGTTGCGGTGCACGCGCAGGTCATCGAGCCTGCGCGTATTGTCGCACCTCGTGTTATCCCGGTTGCCGCCCCGGCGGGACTGCGGACCGTCACGCCCGCGATCATCGCCCCGTCGACGCGGCCGATTGCTGCACCGCCAAATACGTCCGCACCCAATGGAACGCCGCAGATCGCTTGCAGCGCTCCCGTCGAACTCACCCGGTTCGATCGTCCGCTGCTGCAGACGGCTCGCCGGCTCGCGAGAGGCGAACCGCTGACCATCGTCGCCATCGGGTCATCGTCGACAGCCGGCGCTGGCGCGAGTTCGCCCGATGCGAGTTATCCGAGCCGGCTTGCCATCGAACTGAAGAGCCGCCTGCCGACGGCGGAGATCACCGTGCTCAATCGCGGCGTCAACGGTGAAGAAACCGAAAACATGATGGCACGGTTTGCGAGCGGCGTGTACCCGGAGCATCCGCAACTCGTGCTGTGGCAGGTCGGCACCAATTCTGTTCTGCGCGATCGCCCGCTGGCGCCGCATTCCGCGGAATTGCAGGAAGGGATCGACGAGCTCAAGGCGACCGGCGCCGACGTGGCATTGATCGATCCGCAATACTCGCCGAAGGTGCTTGCCAAGCCTGAGACGACTGACATGGTCGATCAGATCGCACTCATCGCCAAGGAAAAGAACGTCGACCTATTTCATCGCTTCGCGCAGATGCGCAATTGGCACGAGGCTCAGCACCTGGCGTTTGACGTTTTCGTGTCGCCGGACGGACTGCATATGAACGATTGGGGTTATGCCTGCTGGGCGAAGCTCCTTGCCGGTGCAATCGCCGAGGCGGCGACCCGTCCGGTCGCCTCTGCCGCAGCGCACGCACAGCCGACACACTAGTTTAATTTCGCGGCGCTTTCCTCACACCGCGTCAAGAGCGCCCAAAACGTCCTCGACGATATCGTCGGGATGTTCCAAGCCTGCCGACAAGCGCACCAAACCGTCGGTGACGCCGATCTCCGCGCGTTGCGGCGGCGTCAGCCGCTGATGCGTCGTGGTCGCCGGATGGGTGATGAGACTCTTGGCATCGCCGAGGTTGTTGCTGATGCGGACCAGTTTCAGCGCATCCTGGAAACGGAACGCCGCTTTCTTGCCGCCCTTGATCTCGAAGGCGACAAGCGTCGAGCCGCCGCGCATTTGCTTTTGCGCCACAGCCGCTTGCGGATGATCGGGCCGCCCGGGATAGATCAGGCGCGAGATTTTCGGATGGTCCGCGAGCGCCACCGCGACCGTCGCGGCGCTGTCGGTCTGCCGCCGCACGCGCACCGCCAGCGTTTCCAGGCCCTTGAGCAGCACCCACGCGTTGAACGGTGACATTGACGGACCGGTTTGCCGGATCAGCACGTGAATTTTGTCCGCGATGAATTTTTGCGAAGCCAGCACGACACCGCCAAGGCAACGCCCCTGCCCGTCGATGTGCTTGGTGGCCGAATACACGACGCAATCGGCGCCGAGCGCAAGCGGACTCTGAAACAGGGGCGTCGCGAACACATTATCGACCACGAGCGTCGCGCCAGCCTGATGCGCGATCTTCGCCACCTCGGCAATGTCGATGACGTCGAGCGCCGGGTTGGTCGGGCTCTCAAGAAAGAATGTCTTGGTGTTCGGCCGCACCGCATTGCGCCAGGCGTCGAGGTTGCAGCCGTCGACCAGCGTCGAAGCGACGCCGAAGCGCGGCAGGTAATCCTCGATGACATAGCGGCAGGAGCCGAACATGGCCTTGGAGGCGACCACGTGATCGCCGGCCTTGAGCTGGCCGACCAGCGAAATCGTGACCGCGGCCATGCCGGTCGCGGTTGCGCGCGCCGCCTCCGCGCCCTCGAACGCCGCCATGCGCCGCTCGAACATGTCCACGGTTGGATTGGCAAAGCGGGAGTATTGGTAGCCCGGATCTTCGCCCTTGAAGCGCGCTTCGGCCTGGGCGGCGCTGTCATAGACGTAGCCTTGCGTCAGGAACAGCGCCTCGGATGTTTCGCCGTAGGGCGAGCGCAGCGTACCGGATTGAACCAGCCGGGTTTCCGGGCGGTAAGTCTTCTTCGTGGACACGGACATGTGGCACTCCATCGGTCAATGAGACCTTGGCCAAACAAAAACCCGGCCGGGAGGATAATCCTCAGGCCGGGCTCACACGTCCCCGGCCTTTTAGCTACTTGTTTTACGTGGCTAGCAAGCCGACCGGCTCAAATGACCACGGGATAACCGGGCTTATACGCCGCGCCCATCTTTGCGTCAAACCGGGCGTAAGGTTAGATCGGCATCGGAAAGCTCCATGCCGCTGTCGTTCGCCCCTTCAGACTCGGGAATTCTGCCCGACCGCATGATCGCTGAGCTGGCGGCGGACGGGGGGATTCGTGCGCATTATCCATTCGCTCCCGGCCAGATCCAACCGGCAAGCCTCGACCTGCGCCTCGGCGCCATCGCCTACCGCGTCCGCGCAAGTTTTCTGCCGGGGCCGGGCACCACCGTCGCCGAGCGCATCGTTGAACTCAAGCTTCACGAATTCTCGCTCGCCAGCGGCGCAGTGCTGGAAACCGGCTGCGTCTACATAGTGCCACTGATCGAGCGGCTTGGATTGCCGAGCGACATTGCGGCCGCGACAAATCCGAAAAGCTCGACCGGCCGGCTCGACGTCTTTACGCGCGTCATTGCCGATGAGACCCGCGGGTTCGACCGCGTCGCGCCCGGATACAACGGTCCGCTTTACGCCGAAATCAGCCCGAAGACGTTTCCGATCCTGGTGCGCGAAGGCACGCGGCTGTCGCAATTGCGGCTGCGCCGCGGCGACGCCGCACTCAGCGCCGAAGCGTTGCGCACGCTGCACGCGAACGAACGCCTGGTTGATCGTGACGACGCAGTGATGGGCGACGGCGTCGCTGTCAGCATCGATCTTTCTGGAACCGGCATGGCAGCGAACGGCAATGGCGCCGGCATCGTCGGCTACCGCGCCAAGCGCCACACCGCGGTGATCGAAGTCGACCAGCGTGACGCTTACGATGCCGCCGATTTTTGGGAGCCCATCGCGGCACGCGCCGACAAGAGCCTCATCCTTGATCCCGACGAATTTTATATCCTGGCGTCGAACGAAGCGGTGCAAGTGCCGCCCGATTACGCCGCAGAAATGGTGCCGTTCGATCCCTTGGTCGGTGAATTCCGCGTGCACTATGCGGGCTTCTTCGATCCGGGTTTCGGCTACGCCGGATCTGGCGGCCTCGGATCGCGAGCCGTGCTCGAGGTGCGCTCGCGCGAAGTGCCGTTCATCCTCGAACACGGCCAGATCGTCGGCCGGCTTGTCTACGAACGAATGCTGGCGCGTCCAGACCAGCTTTACGGCAGCGGTATCGGCTCGAACTATCAGGCGCAGGGCCTCAAACTGTCGAAGCACTTTCGTTCCTAAGGGACGATTGCGGTTTGTAGGCAAACCCGTAGGCGCGCGCCAACGCGAGCACGACGGCGAATCCGGCGATCCAGACCATGCGGGACCCGTAGCGGTCATGCGGATTGGATATCACGCCGCAGAATGCGGCATTTCCGATCAGCGCAAGCGTGCACGTCACGGCGAGCCGGCCAAGATCGGCAAATTCCGCGGCACGCCATCCAAGTATGACGATAAGCGGCAACAGCGCCATGCTTGCCCACCCTATCGGTTCGTCGATGGCATTAATCGCCGTAAAGCCGATCTCGCCATGCTGCTGCCGCGCGGCGCGCATCTGCGGACCGACCGACGGCATGTAGCGTTCGATGATGCCGTAGGTGTGTGCTATCGTGTCGACGAATCCCTCGCCGGTACCGATCTTCACGAGTTGTCGCGCCGTCGCGCGCAGCGCCGTTTCCAGCTGCATGAGCGGATAATCGCGCAAGCTTCCGAGCACGATGCTGCGCATCTCGTCGTCGAGACCCGCAAAGCGGCCCAACGTGTTGAACACGCTGTCTCCCCACAGGAAGGCGTCTGCGTCGAGCGGCAATTCGCTGCGATACGGACAAAGCCTGAGCCGGGAATCCGGGCAATGGTCGTTGAGATAACGTGTCACGATGCCGTCCTGGAGCATGCGGCCAAACTCCAGCCCGAAACCCCCCGGTGTCCAGGCGAGACGTTTGCCGATCACGGCATTCGCGCCGAGCAGCATGCCTGCGCCAAGAACCAGCGCATATGTCGTCGGCAACAGACCCGCGCGCGGCACGAATTCGGCATTGAGCCAGGATACGATGACAGCGATCGCGGCCAGACCGAGCAGCACGGCGTAGGTGGCGCTGTGGGTCGAGGCCGCAAAGGCGATGAACACGACAAGGGCAAACCGTTCGCGGGACGAGATGCGGTCGCTGTGCCAGGCCAAGGTGTGCAAAGCGAGCACCGCGAGACCGGCGAAGATGTCCGTCAGCAGAACACTGGCGAGCCAGGGCAGCGCCGTCGTTGCCGCTAGACCTGCCGTGGTGGCGGCGAGCGCCACCGGATAGACAGCAAATCGATGCGTCCGCAGCACCAGACCGATGATCCAAACGGCGGCCAAGGCTTGCAACAGCACGACAGGCCAGAAATCGAGCGGCCAGCCAGCGACGGCGAACAGGCCGTAGGTCGTTGACCGGCTCGGCACCAAGTAGCCTTCATACCAGCGCGCCAGATAGCCGCCGGTGTCGTATTCGAGGAGCGGGAAGCGGTTCCAGAGCGCCGGCGACAATAAGACAAGCGTTGCAAGCGCCGTGGAACCGGCGCGTGTCATAATGCTGGACCCCGACATCCGCAAAGCATAGCGAACTTCGCGTACCGCCATGATCGAACGGAGTGAGGCAATTCGGCGCGGATCGTCCGCGCAGGCTGATCCAGATTTCCACACCGGCCAGTGCCCGGGCGGTTCACCCAAGATTCTTGTGGCATTTCCCCCAGAAGGACGTTTTTCTGTATCCCGCCGTGAGGGGCGGCCCGGGGAAACGCGAGGCGGCGAATGCTGCGGGCGATCATTGTGGGGCTTGCCGTCTTGCTGCTCGCCACAGCATGGGCCGGCTTGGCGCCGGCCCATGCGCAATCAGGTTATGACCGGCCAGGAGGCGATTTTGCCAGCGCCGCCGTGCCGAACGGCGATCCGGCCATTTGCGCTGCGCGTTGCGAGCGCGAGAGCCGCTGCCGGGCTTGGAGCTTCTCTTATCCGACGGCCTCGGGTGGGGCGGCGATGTGCTGGCTCAAGCGCGAGATCGTGCCTGCAAAGGAGTCGAGCTGCTGCGTATCAGGCGTGCGCGGCGCCGGTGTCATCGAGCCCAAAGTAGGCGAGATCGAGTTTTCCATCGATCGCTATGGCGGCGATTACCGCGCGTTCGAGACGCCGCCCAATCCCAAAGGCAAGGCTTGCGAGGACGCGTGTCGAACGGAGAATCGCTGCCGGACCTGGACCTATCGCCGGCCGGGCTACAGCGTTGCCGCCGCACACTGTTATCTCAAGGAGAAAATCACGCCGCCACGGCATCGGCCGTGCTGCATTTCCGGCGTAGTGCGCTAAGCCGACCGGCTAGCCGGTGCCGCCGACGGTAATGCGATCGATGCGCAGCGTCGGCTGGCCGACGCCTACCGGAACGCCCTGCCCGTTCTTGCCGCAGGTGCCGATGCCGTTATCGAGCGCGAGGTCGTTGCCGACCATGGAAATGCGATGCAGGTCGGTCGGGCCGTTGCCGATCAGCATGGCGCCTTTGATCGGCGCGCCGACTTTGCCGTTCTCGATCTTGTAGGCCTCGGTGCACTCGAAGACGTATTTGCCTGACGTGATATCGACCTGGCCGCCACCGAAATACACCGCATAGATGCCATTCTTGACCGAAGCGATGATTTCGCCCGGCTCATGCTTGCCGGCGAGCATATAGGTGTTGGTCATGCGCGGCATCGGCACATGGGCGAAGCTTTCCCGGCGCCCATTCCCGGTCGGCTTCATGTTCATCAGCCGCGCGTTCTGGCGGTCTTGCATGTAGCCGACCAGCTTGCCGTCCTCGATCAGCACGGTGCGATTGGTCGGTGTTCCTTCGTCGTCGATCGACAGCGAGCCGCGCCGTTTCGCCATGGTGCCGTCATCGACGACGGTAACGCCCCCGGCGGCGACCTGCTGGCCCATCAACCCGGCGAAAGCCGAAGTTTTCTTGCGGTTGAAATCGCCTTCGAGGCCGTGACCGACGGCCTCGTGCAACATCACACCAGGCCAGCCGGGTCCGAGCACCACATCCATCTCGCCGGCGGGTGCCGAAACCGCTTCGAGATTGACCAGCGCCTGACGCACGGCGTTGTCGACAATGCCCTGCCATGCGCCGGTCGCGATGAAGCGCTCGTAGCCTTCCCGGCCGCCGTAACCATCGCTACCGGTCTCCTGCCGATCGCCATCGCCGACTACAACAGAAACGTTGACCCGCACCAGCGGGCGAATATCGCGATAGGTCTCGCCATCGCCGCGCAGAATCTCGACCGCCTGCCACGTCGCGGCGACGGTTGCCGAGACCTGGCGCACGCGCGGATCTTTGGCGCGCGCATAGGCGTCAATGGTTTCGAGAAGCCGCGCCTTGGCCTCGAATGAGGGTGACCCCAGCGGGCTATCCTCGCCGTAGAGCTTGACGTTGCTGCGCGCCGGCGGGCTTGCATATTCACCGGAATAGCCGCCCTTGACCGCGCGCACCGCGTCCGCCGCCCGCTCGATCGCGGCTTCCGAAACGTCGGAAGCGTGAGCATAGCCGACCGCTTCGTCCTTCACGGCGCGCAGGCCGAAACCCTGCGATGTGTCGTAGGTCGCGGTTTTGAGCCGCCCGTTGTCGAACACCAGCGCTTCGGATTGGCGATATTCGAGAAAAAGCTCGCCATCGTCGGCGCCATCGAGACCGCGAGAGATGATCTTTGCCAGCCGCGGCCGGTCGAGCCCGGCGCGATCGACGAGAGACGTAGAGGCGGTTGTCATGTCGGCATCCTGCTGAACTAAACCCAACATAATGGTTGAGCGGTCAACCCGCGAGGGGCGCTCAATCGTGTTTGGGTATGCCGGCCTTCTCGATCACCGCGCCCCATTTGGCGATATCGGCCTTCATTCGCGCCGTCATCTCGTCGGGCGTGCTCCAGCGCATTTCCATGCCCATCTGGGCCGACTTGCTCTGAACGTCAGCCGTTGGAATGACATCCTTCATGGCCGCATTGAGCGTAGCGACCACCGTCTTCGGCGTACCCGCCGGGACGGAGAGCCCATTCCAGCTCGCGACGTTGTAATCCTTGACGCCGCTCTCCATGACGGTCGGCACGTCGGGCAGATAGGCCGTGCGCTTCGGTCCGGTCGAAGCCAGCGCGACGATCTTCTTATCGGCAAGCAGTCCGCTGATTGCGGCATAGAACTCGAACGCCACATCGGCATCGCCGCGCATCACCGCGCCGGCCATGTCCGGCGAGGTGCGGAACGGGACGATCGCGGCCTTGATATCGGTCGTGCCAGTGAACAGCTCCGCCGCAAGATTCTGCGTGCTGCCCGGATTGATCGTGCCGATGTTGAGCTTGCCGGGATTGGCCTTCGCTGCAGCGACCACGTCCTGAACCGATTTCAGCGGCGAACCGGCCCGCGTCACGATCAGAACGTCGAAGAAGGCCGCCGTCGAGACGGAATCGAAGTCCTTTAGAATGTCGTACGGCAGCGACTTGAACAGCGCCGCGGCGATCGCGGTGTTGTTGCCTGTCATCAACAGCGTATAGCCGTCGGGTGCCGCGGAGGCCCCGGCTTGGGCGGCGACGACGCCGCCGGCGCCCGGACGATTTTCGATGACGAATTGCTGCTTGAGGCGATCCGACAGCTTGTCGCCGAGGATCCGCATGCCGACATCGGCGACACCGCCAGCGCCGTAGGGCACGATCAGCGTCACCGGGCGCGTCGGATAACCCGCCTGGCTTTGCGCGCCGGTTGGCAGAGTGAACATAACGGCAGCGAGCAGGCCAGAGATGACGGCAATCTTGCGGTTCAGACGCACGCGCTTTCCTCCTCCGTGGTTGTTGCGGCCGAAGGTAAACGCCCGCGCCGACGCGTCAATTGTCCGCAATGCCGCGCGGGTTACGGCAGCTGGTCGTAGCCCTCACCGAAGCCCTTGAGGCTCATCGGGAAGCCAATGCCTTCTTCCGGCGTCTGGAAGATGATGAAGGTCGAGGTCTGGCCGGTGCGCAGTTGATTGATCAGGTTGTCGTCCATGACCACTTCGGCCACGCAGCCGTTCGGCAGGCAGCGGACGAAGCCGGCGCGCCCGACGTCCTGGTTGTCGATCTTCAGCCCAAGCCCCGAGGGTATCAATACGCCGAGTGGCGCGACGACCCGCATCAATCTGTTCTTCTGGTCGCTGGTCTTCAGAACGATGACGGTCAACCCGACATTGGGACGATCCTCCGCTGTCACGCTCTGCATCAACGCGCACTGCTCATTCTGAGCGCCGGGCGGGGTTTCGCAGCGGATCTGCCAATCGCCGTGAACGGAGCGTACCGCGCCCTGGGCCATCACCCGGCCGGGAAGGACCGCCGCAAGCAAGATGACGCAGGCGGCGAGCGCCAAGGCAAGGGCCCGCTTCCGCCGTGCGGCATCGATCATCGCCATAGTCGTGTTTCCCCTGACAAGCCGCCTCCGGGCAGGCGCGTTAGCAAGCGAATCACCGGGGCCAGCCGCCGCGCGAGCCTGCCTACATGCTGATTCCACGGTGTCAAGCTGATCCAAATCAAGGCATTGTGGCTACGCAAAGGTGGAGACTACGACGCAGCGACCTTGCGGTTCGGCGCCACACAGATCGCTTATCCCATGCCGCCAGGTGACAGCTAAGAGTGCATTGCAGCAGAGCCGGATTTATGGTTTGAGGGGTTGGGATTCCCCCATCCCGCCGATGCCTGCCGACCAGACCCGTTCCGAGCGAGGGCGCGCAGGCGGCGTCATACTGCTGCGGTCCGCGCCGGACATAGTCTGCGCTGCCCGTGGGTGGTCATGGCCAAGATCAGAAACAGGGAGCTAAGAGACCGATGAAGGTGTTGTCACGCTTGACCGCCATTGCGGCGACCGTCGCGGCTCTGTTTGCCGGCGCAGGCGTTGCTTTCGCCGGCCTCGGCCAGCCGTCGCCGTGGGAAGTCGGTCTCCAGGATGCCGCCTCGCCGGTGATGGCCGATATCATCGGCTTCCACACGTTCGTGTTCTGGATCATCACCGCGATCACGATCTTCGTTCTTGTTCTCCTCCTGATCATCATGATCCGCTTCAACGCGCGCGCCAACCCGACGCCATCGCGCACCACCCACAATACCCCGATCGAGGTCGTGTGGACGATTGTTCCGGTCATCATCCTCGTGCTGATTGCGATCCCGTCGTTCCGGCTCCTGTTCACCGAGCTCGACGTGCCGACCCCCGACATCACGGTGAAGGCAACCGGCAAGCAATGGTATTGGAGCTACGCCTATCCGGATAACGGCAACTTCGAATTCGACTCGCTGATGGTCGCCGACAAGGACCTCAAGCAAGGCGATCTGCGGCTACTGACCGTCGATAATGAAATGGTCGTGCCGGTGAACAAGGTCGTGCACGTTCTGGTGACTGGCGCCGACGTGATCCATTCATTCGCGGTGCCGTCGTTCGGCATCAAGATCGATGCCGTGCCGGGCCGCATCAATGACACGTGGTTCAAGGCGACCGCGACCGGAATATTCCACGGCCAATGCTCCGAGCTGTGCGGCAAGAACCATGCGTTCATGCCTATCACGGTCCGGGTGGTGAACGATTCCGATTTCACCGCCTGGGCGGCGCAGGCGAAGCAGAAGTTCGCCGGCGAGACCAGCGCGCCGGCGAGCGTGGTCGCGGCGAATGACTGGGTAAAGTGACGATCGTAAAACTGCATTGCGTAAGGATTTGGCCGGGCGGCGGCTAACGAAGGAACTGGTAATGGACACGATGGCACACGCGGAACACGGCCACGACGACAATGGACACGCCATTCCGCACGGCTGGCGCCGCTACGTGTATTCGACCAATCACAAGGACATCGGCACGATGTATCTTGTGTTCGCGCTGTTCGCCGGCCTGATCGGCGGCTGCCTGTCGATCGCGATCCGGGCCGAGCTGATGTATCCCGGGGTGCAGATTTTCCACGAGTCGCACACCTACAACGTCTTCGTCACCGCGCACGGGCTGATCATGATCTTCTTCATGATCATGCCGGCGATGATCGGCGGCTTCGGCAATTGGATGGTGCCGCTGATGATCGGCGCGCCGGACATGGCGTTCCCCCGCATGAACAACATTTCGTTCTGGCTGCTGCCGGCTTCGTTCGCGTTATTGCTGTCCTCGATGTTCTTCGAGGGCGAACCCGGAGCGAACGGCGTCGGCGCCGGTTGGACGATTTACGCGCCGTTGTCGACCTACGGCCATCCCGGCCCGGCGATGGATTTCGCGATCCTGTCGCTGCATCTGGCCGGCGCCTCGTCGATCCTCGGCGCAATCAATTTCATCACCACGATCTTCAATATGCGCGCACCCGGCATGACGATGCACAAGATGCCGCTGTTCGTCTGGTCGCAGCTCGTGACGGTTTTCCTGCTGCTGCTGGCGCTGCCGGTTCTCGCTGGCGCGATCACCATGCTGCTCACCGACCGTAACTTCGGTACGACCTTTTTCGATCCGCAGGGCGGCGGCGATCCGCTGCTGTTCCAGCATTTGTTCTGGTTCTTCGGCCATCCCGAAGTGTACATCCTGATCCTGCCGGGCTTCGGCATGGTTAGTCAGATCGTCTCGACGTTCTCGCGCAAGCCGGTGTTCGGCTATCTCGGCATGGCCTACGCCATGGTGGCGATCGGCGGCATCGGCTTCGTCGTCTGGGCCCACCACATGTACACGGTCGGCATGTCGTCGACCGTCCAGGCCTATTTCATCGCGGCCACCATGGTAATCGCGGTACCGACCGGCGTGAAAATCTTCTCCTGGATCGCCACGATGTGGGGCGGCTCGATCGAGTTCAAGACGCCGATGCTTTGGGCGATGGGCTTCATCTTCCTGTTCACGTTAGGTGGCGTTACCGGCGTGGTGCTTGCCAATGCCGGCGTCGACCGCGTGCTGCAGGATACCTACTACGTGGTCGCCCATTTCCATTACGTGCTGTCGCTCGGCGCCGTGTTCGCGATTTTCGGCGGCTGGTACTACTGGTTCCCGAAAATGACCGGCTACATGTACTCGGAGTTCATCGGCAAACTGCACTTCTGGCTCACCTTCATTGGCGTCAATATCGTGTTCTTCCCGCAGCACTTCCTCGGGCTCGCCGGCATGCCGCGCCGCATCGTCGATTATCCCGATGCGTTCGCCGACTGGAACTTCATCTCGTCGATCGGCTCGTACATTTCCGGCTTCGGCGTGCTGGTGTTCTTCTTCGGCATCGTGCACGCCTTCGTGCGCAAGGAGCGCGCGGCGGCCAATCCCTGGGGTCCCGGCGCGACCACGCTGGAATGGACGCTGTCGTCGCCACCGCCGTTCCACCAGTTCGAGACGCTGCCCCTGATCCGATGAGCGTCACCGCCGCACGAGTTGAACCGAGCGTCGCCGGAGCCGGCGATTACATCGAGTTGATGAAGCCACGGGTGATGTCGCTCGTGGTGTTCACGGCGCTGGTCGGGCTCGTGGTCGCGCCCGGCCACGTCCATCCGGTGATCGCGCTCACGGCGCTGCTTTGTATCGCGACCGGCGCCGGCGCCGCCGGCGCCCTCAACATGTGGTACGACGCCGATATCGACGCGCGCATGACGCGAACGGCCGGCCGGCCGATCCCGCGCGGACAGGTCACGCCGGGCGAGGCCGCCGGCTTCGGCATGACACTGGCCGCGTTTTCGATCGTCACCCTCGGGCTCATGGTGAACTGGCTCGCGGCGGCGATGCTCGCCTTCACCATCCTGTTCTATATCGTGATCTATACGATGTGGCTGAAACGTTTGACGCCGCAGAACATCGTCATCGGTGGCGCCGCCGGCGCGCTGCCGCCGATGATCGGCTGGGCGGCGGCGACCGGCGGTCTCGCCATCGAGCCGACGGTGCTGTTTCTTATCATCTTTTTCTGGACGCCGCCGCACTTCTGGGCGCTGTCGCTGTACCGCGCCGAGGACTATGCGCGCGCCGGCATCCCGATGCTCCCGGTGATCGCCGGAGACCGCGAAACACGCCGCCAAATCCTGCTCTACACGCTGATCCTGGCGCCGCTCGGCACGGTGCCGTGGCTGCTCGGTTATGCCGGCGCGGCCTATGGCCTTGTGGCGCTCGCGGCCGGCGCCGTCATGATTGCGCTGGCGCTGCGACTGCGCGCCGAACAGCAAGGCCATGCGGCGAGCAAGCAATTGTTCGCCTTCTCCATTCTCTACCTGTTCCTGTTGTTCGCGATGCTTTTGGTCGATCGGATGTCGGGAGGGCTCTCCAGCCTGGTCGCGGCATGACGGTAACGAGTGTCACCATGATCGAGATGCAAAAGCCGGAACAAGGCATCAGGCTCAGCGAGCGGCAGCTTCGCGCGCGCCACAACCGCTCGGTCGCGATTGCGCTCGCGCTTGCCGCCTTCGTCGTGGTGATCTTCCTGGTGACGATCGTGAAGCTCGGGGGCAATGTGCTGACGAGGCCGATGTAATGACCCAGCCGAACAAGCGACTCGGCCAAAGGCGCACCACCCGCCGCGATCTTTTCATTGCGTTCACCTGCGGCGGCGTCGTCGCGACCATGGTGGGCGCGTCGTTCGCAGCCGTGCCGTTCTACAACTGGTTTTGCCGCACCACGGGCTACGGCGGTACCACGCAGCGCGCGCACGCTGCCCCGACGCAAACTGGCGAGCGCACGATCACGGTTTATTTCGACTCCAACGTCGCCGGCGGCCTGCCATGGTCGTTCGAGCCCGAGCGCAGGACGATCGACGTCAAACTCGGCGAGGTTGTCACGGTCTATTACAAGGTCACCAACGAGGCGGCACGCGTAACCACCGGGCAGGCCGCCTATAACGTCAACCCGCCGACGACCGGCATCTACTTCGAAAAGATCAACTGCTTCTGCTTTACCGAGCAGACGCTCAAACCGGGCGAAAAGCGGGACATGGCCGTAGTGTTCTACGTCGATCCCAAGCTCGCCAAGGACTCCGAGCAGGACGGCACCAACATGATCACGCTGTCCTATACTTTCTACCCGGCGAAGGAACCGGAACAACCAGTGGCTGCAAGCACGGAGCCGGCAAAATCCGGCCGTATTTGATCAAGGCAACGGACGCGGCGCGTCCCGCGATTTAGGATGCGCCAAGGTGGAGATGAAGACGATGGCCGACGCTGCACACGCCAAACCGCACCACGACTACCATCTGGTCAATCCCAGCCCATGGCCGGCAGTCGGCGCAACATCGGCATTCCTGGCAGCCGTCGGCGCCATCCTGTGGATGCACCACGTGGTGGCCTACGCTCCGGTCATCTTCGGCGCCGGCGCCATCGGCATCGCCTACACGATGATAGGCTGGTGGCGCGACGTGATCTACGAAGCCGAAGTCGAGCACGACCATACCCGCGTGGTGCAGATTTCGCACCGCTACGGCATGATCCTGTTCATCGCATCGGAGGTGATGTTCTTCGTCGCCTGGTTCTGGGCCTATTTCAATACCGCGCTGTTCCCGGACCAGCTTCAGGACGTTGGCCGCATCGCATTCACCGGCGGCGTCTGGCCGCCCAAGGGCATCGAGACATTCGACCCCTGGCATTTCCCATTGCTCAACACGCTGATCCTGCTCACCTCGGGCACCACGGTGACCTGGGCGCATCACGCGCTGCTCGAGAATAATCGCAAGGGTCTCGTCTGGGGTCTGGTTTGTACGATCGCGCTCGGCCTGACGTTTACTTGCGTGCAGGCGTGGGAATATGCGCATGCCGCGTTCCATTTTTCCGGCAATATGTACGGCGCCTCGTTCTTCATGGCGACCGGGTTCCACGGCGTTCACGTCATCATCGGCTCGACGTTTCTGATCGTCTGCCTGTTCCGCGCACTGGCCGGCCAGTTCACGCCGACGCAACATCTCGGCTTCGAGTTTTGCGCCTGGTACTGGCACTTCGTCGACGTCGTGTGGCTGTTCCTGTTTGCCTGCATCTATGTGTGGGGCGGAGCCGGCTGACGCGCTCGTGAGCCAGACGCCGACCGGTACACTGTCGGGATCGATTCTTGCCGGTCTCACATGCGCCTGTCCACGCTGCGGGCAAGGCAAGCTGTTTCAGGGCTTTTTGAAGCTGCGGCCGAGCTGCAACGCGTGCGGACTCGATTATGGTTTCGCCGATGCCGGTGATGGACCGGCCGTCTTCATCATGTTTCTCGCCGGCTTCATCGTAGTTGGCGCAGCCTTGGTCGTCGAGGCGCTCTATCATCCACCCTATTGGGTCCATGCGGTGTTGTGGCTGCCGTTGATCCTGATCGTCACGCTCGGTCCACTGCGCCCGATGAAGGGGCTGATGATCGCGCTTCAGTACCATCACAAGGCCGCGGAACAGAAATTTGGCGGCGGCGGAGGCGCGCAGTGATTGCGGCCGAGAGGCCGCGGCGGACATGGATCGGCCTGCTTATTCCCGCCATCCTTGCATTCATCGTCCTCATCGGCCTCGGCACTTGGCAAGTTCAGCGCAAGGCCTGGAAAGAAGCGCTGATCGCGTCGCTCACCGATCGGCTCGCCGCCGCGCCGGGAATGCTGCCGGCACACGACGGCTGGGCCGCCCTCGATGCCGCAGACCACGAATACCGCCGCGTCCATTTCAGCGCGCAATTCGACACCGCGGCCGAAGCGCTGGTCTATGCGTCGGCGACAGCGTTTCGTCCCGATGTTTCCGGACCGGGTTACTGGGTCTTCACGCCGGCGCGGCTTGCCGACGGCAGCATCGTCGTCATCAATCGCGGTTTCGTGCCGGAAGGCAGGCAGAATCCGAAATCACGCTCCGAAGGGCAACCCGCGGGACCGGTCGATATTGTCGGCGCCATGCGCTGGCCGGATTCGCGCCACTGGTTCACGCCGAGCGACGATCCGGCTCACAATCTGTGGTTCTCGCGGGACCCGCAGGGTATCGCCGCCGCGAAGGGGTTGGGCGCCGTGGCTCAGTTCTATGTCGAACAGGAAGCGCCGGTCCCGCCCGGCGGACTGCCGCAACCCGGCAAGCTCGTGGTCGTGCTGCCCGACAATCACCTGCAATATGCCATTACCTGGTACGGTTTGGCCGCTGCGCTGGCGGTGGTGTTCGTGATTTGGGCTTTTGGTTCAGGCCGCGGCGATGGGCGCCGCCGCCCTTTGCATTCCTTGTGAAGCTGTCTGCTTATCTATTACTGTGCCAGTCATTCGGTGCCGGCATCGCGCCGCCGCCTTCCTGGAAGAGCATGTAGAATCAATAGTTTAATGCAGCACGTCTCGACCAGGGGCGAGACCCCGTCACTCGGCTTTGCCGAGGCGATGCTCGCGGGCCTTGCCCGCGACGGCGGCCTCTATGTACCGCAATCATGGCCGCGGCTCGAACCCGACATGATCGGGGCTTTCGCCGGACGCCCCTACGCCGAAGTCGCCGTCGAAGTGGTCCGCCGCTTCGTCGACGACTCCATTGCCGAGACCGACCTCGCCCGCATGGTGCGCGAGGCCTATGGCACGTTCCGCCATCCTGCGGTTGCGCCGCTGACCCAACTCGGCGTCAACACCTTCATGCTCGAATTGCACCACGGCCCCACCCTCGCCTTCAAAGATCTGGCGATGCAGCTTCTGGCGCGGCTGATGGACCACGTGCTGGCGGCACACGGCGAGCGCCGGACCGTCGTGGTGGCGACCTCCGGCGATACCGGAGGCGCAGCGGTCGAGGCCTTCCGCGGGCGCAATCAGGTCGATCTGGTCGTCTTGTTTCCGCACAATCGAATCTCGGACGTGCAGCGGCGCATGATGACGACGGCGGCCGCCGCCAACATCAACGCAGTCGCCATCGACGGAACGTTCGATGACTGTCAGACGATCGTGAAGGGCCTGTTCAATCATCACGCCTTTCGGGACCGGGTGCGACTTTCCGGCGTCAACTCGATCAACTGGGCGCGCATCGTGGCGCAGGCCGTTTACTACTTCACCGCGGCGGTTTCGCTCGGCGCGCCGCAGCGGAAGGTCGCCTTCACCGTACCGACCGGCAATTTCGGCGACATTTACGCCGGTTATGTAGCGCAGCGCATGGGATTGCCGATTGACCGGCTGATCATCGCGACCAATGTCAACGATATCCTGGCCCGGACGCTGGCGACGGGCATTTACGAATTGCGCAAGGTCATGGCGACAACCTCACCGTCGATGGACATCCAGGTGTCGTCGAATTTCGAGCGGCTGCTGTTCGACGCCTATCAGCGCGACGGCGCCGCGATTCGCTCGTTGATGGGCTCATTGGCCCAATCGCACCGTTTCACGCTGTCGGCGGCGGCATTGGCCCGAATCCGGGCGCTGTTTGGCGCCGACCGCGCCGACGAAGACGAAGTCGCGGCGACCATCCGCACGGTCAAGCGCGAGACCGGCAATCTGATCGACCCGCACACCGCTGTCGGCATCGCGGTTGCCGAAAAGGAGCACCGTGACCACGCCGCGCCGATGGTCGTGCTGTCGACCGCGCATGCCGCCAAGTTTCCCGATGCTGTCGAGGCGGCCTGCGGCGTGCGCCCGGCGCTGCCAGAATGGCTTTCCGATCTCAATGATCGTCCGGAGCGCGTCACTGTGCTGCCGGTCGATCAGTCCGCGGTTGAGCGCTTTGTGCTTTCGACAAGCCGCGCCGCACAGGAAGGAGCGGCCGCATGAGCGTTGAGCTCACGACCCTTAAATCCGGCATCACCGTACTCACCGACGACATGCCGCACCTCAAGACGGCATCGCTCGGCGTCTGGATCGCGTCCGGCAGCCGCGACGAACGCCGCGACGAACATGGCATTTCGCATTTTCTCGAGCACATGGCGTTCAAAGGCACGCGGCGGCGCACCGCGCGCCAGATTGCGGAGGAGATCGAAGCCGTGGGCGGCGATCTCAACGCGGCGACCGGCGCCGAAAGCACGGCCTATTACGCGCGCGTGCTCAGGCAGGACGTCCCGCTCGCGCTTGACGTGCTGTCGGACATTCTGTCGGAACCCACCTTCGATGGCGACGAACTCCTCCGCGAGCAAGGTGTCATCGTGCAGGAAATCGGCGCCGTCGCCGACACTCCCGACGATCTCATTTTCGAGCATCTGAACGAGATCGCGTTTCCGAACCAGCCGCTCGGCCGTTCGATCCTAGGCACGCCGGCGACAGTGCGCTCGTTCGACGGCGGCAAGCTGCGCGACTATCTTGCCAGGAACTATCGCGGGCCCGACATCGTGGTCGCTGCTGCCGGCGCCGTCGACCATGCCGCCGTGCGCGCCGAGGTCGAGAAGCGCTTCGCGAGTTTCAACGGTCCCGCCGGTCCGATGCCGGAAGCGGCGAAATTCGGCGGCGGCACGCATGTGGAAAAACGCGAGCTCGAGCAGGTCCATATCGCGCTGGCGCTGCCCGGCATGGCCGTCACCGATCCGGCGCTGTTCAGTCTTCAGGTCTTCACCAATATTCTGGGCGGCGGCATGTCGTCGCGGCTGTTTCAGGAGGCGCGCGAGAAACGCGGCCTGTGTTATTCGATCTATTCCTTTCACATGCCCTATACCGATATCGGCATGTTCGGCCTCTATGCCGGCACCGACGCCGCCGACACATCCGAACTGATGCGCGTGATTGTCGACGAGATTGCCGGTACCGCCGAGACGATCACCGAGCCGGAAATCGCCCGCGTCAAGGCGCAAATGAAAGTCGGCTTGCTCATGTCGCTGGAAAGTTCGGGAGCGCGCATCGAGCAACTCGCGCGCCAAATGATCACGCGCGGCCGGCCGGTCCCAGCCGAGGAACTCGTTGAAAAAGTCGATGCCGTGACTGTCGAAAGCGCCCGCGCCGCCGGCCGGGCCTTGATCGGCCGCGGCCAGATGGCAACCGCTGTGCTCGGACTCGGCTCCGGGCTTGAAAGCGCGGCGGCAATCGCCGAGAGTCTGACCCGCCGGGCCGCGTGACCGCCAGACATATTTCCACAGCAGCTCATCCAGCCTCGAATGGCGTTCTTCCGTACCATCAACTTTTCCGAGCCGCCGCCGTCGATCGGCGGTGATGGTGTCACGCTGCGCATGCCGCAGATGGCGGACTTTGTCGAATGGGCGGCGCTGCGAGAGGCCAGTCGCGATTTTCTCACCCCTTGGGAGCCGACCTGGCCGGCCGACGATCTGACCAGAAGCGCGTTCCGGCGCCGCATCCGGCGCTACAGTGAGGACATCCGTACCGACCAAGGCTACGCATTCCTGATCTTTCGCAACTCGGACGGCGCACTCGTCGGCGGATTGACGCTCGCCAATATCCGCCGCGGCGTGGCCCAGGCCGGCAGTCTCGGCTATTGGATGGGCTTGCCGCATGTACGCCAAGGTTACATGGCCGCTGCGGTGCACGCCGTCATTCCGTTCGCTCTGGAAACTCTGCGGTTACACCGGCTGGAAGCTGCCTGTATCCCGACTAACGTCGGTTCGATACGGCTTCTCGAGAACACCGGCTTCACGCGCGAGGGTTATGCTCGCGAGTATTTGTGCATTAACGGCATATGGCAGGATCATTTGTTATATGCGCGTCTCAAGGGCGCGCCCGTGTCTTAACCATATCACGGTCCGCCTGCCCACCGGCGGCGAACGGCCAGGGCCGGGGGTGCCATGGGATCGCCACGGTTCGATTGGTATAGAATGCCAAGGGATCTTGGGCTGCTGAGTTCGAGCATGATCTGATCCGGCCTTCTGGGCCCGCCGCAACGGGCTTTGCGACGGCGGAAAACCGTTATCCAGACCCGGATCGAGTCCGGGTTCGGCTTTCTCGGAATCATGCTCCAGGCGACGAGTGGGGGAATGCGGCGAAACCATAAACCGAGGCGGTTGGGCGATTGCTCATCGATCGCAACGCTGTTCTCGCTTGCACTGCTGGCATCGGGTTGCTCGGGTGGAGGACTCAGCCTCGGATCGCCGGGCGGCTCGCAGACGGCTTCTGCACCGGCACCCGCCTCTCCCGCGGCGCCGCCGCCGAACGATCCTTCCTTCAAGGACAAGATCGCGAGTTTCTTTGAAGGCTCTTCCGCCAAATCGCCGCAGCAGGTGACAGGCACTCAGGAACTCGAAGACTGTCCCTTGATCGATATTCGACAAGGCGCGTCGACGTTGACGATAGGACCGACCGGCATTGCCAAGAGCGGCGACAGCACCGACAACGGCGCGATGGCGGTGAAATATCAAGGCACATTCGTTCGCGCCGCGCGCGAATGCGCCTTGGTCGCCGGCCAGCTGGTGATGAAAATCGGTGTTCAGGGACGCATCATCGTCGGGCCCGCCGGCGGTCCGGGTCAGGTCGACGTGCCGCTGCGCATAGCCGTCGTTCGGGAGACCACGGTAGGCACGAAACCGATCGTCACCAAGTTCATTCGCATTCCGGTGACGGTGGCTTCGGCGACGGACAATCCAACCTTCACGCATGTCGAGGAAGGTATGAGTTTCCCCATGCCGCGCGACCTCGACGATTACGTGGTTTATATCGGCTTCGATCCGCTTTCTCTCCAGGCGCAGGACCATCCGGCGGCGAAGTCGAAACCCAAGCCCAAACCGAAAGCCAAACCAGCCGCAGGCACCGGCTGAACTGAGAAACGCTACCAACCGCGCAGATCGACAATGGTGCTCTTCAATACCCGCATGTCGGCGATTGCGGCGCGGGCCCCGGCAGCGACGAGATCGCGAGCAAGCCGGCCAGGCGTCTGACTGCCGCCGACGTAACCGACCGCTCTCATGCCGGCCGCGACGGCAGCGGCAACTCCGGACGCCGAATCTTCCACCACGATGCAATCGGCCGGATTGGCCTGCGTACGCGCGGCCGCGAAATGGAACACATCGGGTGCAGGTTTGCCCTTGGCAACATTGCTTGCAGAGAACAGTCGGGGCCCGAAGAATTGCAGCAGACCGGCGATGTCAAGGCTGGTCCGGACGCGATCGAGCGGCGACGAGGAGGCGACTGCCTTCGGGCCGCGAATCCAGGTCAGCGCATGGGCAACGTGAGGCAGCGCGCGCAACTGGGTGCGGAATCGTCGCAAGGTCTCACTCGCTACGGCAGACGCGAAGCCGGGCGGCAGCTTCCGGCCCGTCGCCGCTTCGACGGTGGCGAAAATGTCGTCCGGCCGGCGGCCGTGAAACCGATGCGCCACAATATCCGCGTTCACGGCAAAGCCGGCACGCGTAAGTGCCTCCGCCAGCACCGCACTGGCGATCGGTTCACTGTCTACAAGTACGCCGTTACAATCGAAGATGACCAAAGGTCCCTCCGATAGTTCGGCCAGGATCGACTGCCGTCCGGCTCACCGGAAAATTCGCAGCCAAGATATCGGACGGACGCGGTATGCAAAGGCCGCCATCCCCAGCGTTGAGGTTTATACACAAGAATTCCAATTGGTATGTGCATTCCACCGATTTTCAGACGCGACAGCGTCGCGCCGGGTCAGTTGAATTTCTTCCTGACGTCCTCGATACCCTGCTTGAGCAGGTCGGCGGCGGCTTCGCCCTTGGCGGCGACGGAGAGGATTTTCTCGGCTGCCGCCACGGCGGCATCGGCGGCGGCCGAACGAACGTCAGCGAGCGCCTGAGCTTCGGCCTGGGTGATTTTGGCCTCCGCCATCTTGGTCCGGCGGGCGACAAAATCTTCCATTCTGGTCTTGGCTTCGGCGGCAATGCGCTCTGCTTCGGCCTTGGCGCCGGCAATGATAGCTTCGGCCTCGCCCTCAGCCTCGCGGCCCTTGCGCTCGAACTCGGCCAGCAGCGCCTGCGCCTCGTCTCTCAATCGGCGCGCCTCGTCGAGCTCGGCCTTGATACGGGCCTGACGCTGATCGAGCGAATCCGTGACCTTGCGATGCACGCCGAGATAAGCGAGCAGGCCAAGAAACAGCAGAAATGCCACCGCCACCCAGTTTTCGGTCTCTTGCAGCGGTTCAAACATATTGCGTCTCAGCGCTTGAGGACTTCGCCGACGGCGGCGGCGACTTCGTGGTCGGCAGGAGCCTTGCCGATCAGCCGCTGGACGATGGCCGAGGCAGTGTCCGTCGCGATGCTCCCCACGTTACTCATAGCGGAAGCACGGGTTGCCGCGATCGACTTCTCCGCGGAAGCAAGCTTCTCGTGCAGTTCGGCCTCGAGTCTCTTGCTGGTCGCGTCGGCTTCGGCAGCCTGCTTTTCGCGCATTTGATTGGCGATCGATTGCGCCCGGGCCCGGGCGTCAGTAAGCGCTTTCTCGTATGCCGCGTGTGCAGTGTCCGACTGCTCCTTATAGCCTTGCGCCGATTTCAGATCATCCGAGATGCGCCTTGCGCGTTCCGCGAAGATCGCACCAATGCGCGGCAGCGCCACCTTCGCCATCAGGACATAGAGCAGGACGAAGGACACCGCGAGCCAGACAAGCTGCGACGGAAAGGTCTGCGTATCGAACGGCGGGAATACCGTCTTTCCGCCGGGCGCTTCAGTATGGGCAGTCGGTTCGGCCATGACCGCAGGCGATTAGAGAGCGAACAGCAACAGCAGAGCGATCAGCAGCGAGAAAATGCCGAGCGCTTCCGTGATGGCGAACCCGAAGATCAGGTTGCCGAACTGGCCTTGCGCCGCCGACGGATTGCGCAGAGCGGCCGCCAGGTAATTGCCGAAGATGATACCGACGCCGACGCCGGCGCCGCCCATGCCGATGCAGGCGATGCCTGCGCCAATATACTTTGCAGCAACCGGATCCATGTGAAAACTCCTTTTCGAGGTTAGAGATCGAGCCGTCAGTGGCCCGGGTGAATCGCATCGTTGAGATAGATGCAAGTGAGAATGGCGAAAACGTAGGCCTGCAGGAAAGCCACTAGAAGCTCAAGCGCCGTCAGAAGCATGACCATAATGAACGGCAACGCCGCACCGAACCAGCCAAGCACTCCGAGGCCGGCGAGCATGATGACGAAAGCGGCGAAGACCTGAAGCGTGATATGGCCGGCCAGCATGTTGGCAAACAGACGCACGCTGTGTGACACCGGCCGCGACAGGAACGACAGCACTTCAATGAACACGATCAGCGGCAGGATCAGCTTCGGCACTCCCTTCGGCACGAACAGGTTGAAGAAGTGCAGGCCGTTGCGCCAGAACCCGAAGATGATGACGATGAAGAACACGGTAAGCGCAAGCGCGACCGTCACGATCAACTGGCTTGTCACAGTGAACGAAAAAGGAATCAGCCCGATCATGTTCGCGAACAGCACGAACATGAACAGCGTGAATACGAAGGGGAAGAACCTCATTCCTTCGGTGCCGGCCGTGCTGCGGATCGTGTTGGCGACAAACTCGTAGGACATTTCCGCGATCGATTGCAGACGGCCAGGAACGACCGCTCGCGGCGAACTGGCGCCGATCATCAGCGCCGAAACGGCGAGGACGATGATCAGCATGACCAGAGCGGAATTGGTAAAGGCGATCTCATGCCCGGCCATGGTCATCATGGGCAGCATGTCGTGGATCTGGAACTGATGAATCGGATCGACTTGCATCGTTTCGCTACCGTCGCGCGCAACAGCGCAGATTAATTCTTCCGGTCCTTGCGGAGGCGATCATCGAAGCCTTGGCTTGCCACGACACCCGCGGAACGCATCACATTGAGGACCCCGGCGGCGAAGCCCAGCAAGAGAAATATAATCAGCCCCCACGGCGAGACACCGAACCAGCGGTCGATGAGCCAGCCTAGGCCTGCACCGACGATCACGCCTGCAACCAGTTCGCTCGAGAGCCGGAAGCCCCGGGCATATCCGGATGCAGTCGCCGCCCGATTCTCTGCAGGATCGTTGGAAGTCTCGTTTGCACGCTGGCGTGCAAGACCTTCGCCGAGCCGCTGGAGCCTCGCAGAAAGAGCGGCCTCATCGGTGTGCGGCTTGCCTCGGTCACCGTTTGCGCGCGCGTCGTTCATGATCTCGACACTCGCGGCTCTACGGCGCTCGCAACACGCCCGCCCCCTGAAGCCGCGCGGACCATACTGAGTGGATTCTGCCAAGTCAAGAAATGCCGGCCCTGTTCTAATTATTTGAATTCATGAAAGATATCGGTCATTCGACAGTGCCATTCGCGAGCGCGGAACGGCTCTTTTTGCGTTGCGAAGGCCGCACGCCTAGTCTTGCCCAAGACGCTTTGCATGACTTGCCAGGAGACGATCATGTTCAGCAGGGTTCTGTCTGTCGCAATCGCCGCCTTTTGCCTAAGCACGCCGGTCGTCGCCGACGACGCAACACCCGGCACCGGCGGCGGCCGCTACACGTTGAATAATGTGGCGGATGGATTCTTGCGGCTCGACACGCAAACCGGCGAAGTCGCGTTGTGCAGTCAGCGCGCCGTCGGTTGGGCGTGCCAAGCGGCGCCCGAAGACCGGGCAGCCTTCGAGAGCGAGATCGCTCGCTTGCGAAGCGAAAACGCAGCACTGAAGCAGGCCATGCTGTCCCGTGGCTTGCCGCTTCCGCCCGGCGCAACGCCAGAACCCCAAAGCAGTCCCGACAATGACATCACGATCCACCTTCCCGACAGCGCCGATATCGATCGTGCCGTGGCCTATGTCGGGCGTATTTGGCAGCACTTCGTCGAAGCAGTCGCCAGAGCGCAGAAGCAGATGCTGAACAAGGGCTGAGCGTTGCCGCGGGTCTTCAGCGAATTGTCCGCTATCAGCACCGCGCGCGTGGAAACATTCGCAACTGCCGTGCTGACGGTAGCGACCCCGGGTGAAGGCTTTTTCGAAATCACCGGCGAGGTCACCCGCTTCCTCGAGCGGATCAAGGCGTGCGACGGCGTCGTGCTGCTGTACCTGCGGCATACCTCGGCGTCTTTGGTCATCCAGGAAAATGCCGACCCGGACGTGCAGACCGACCTCGTTACCGCGCTCCGGCGCATCGCGCCGGACGATGCCGGCTGGGTCCACGAAGTCGAAGGACCAGATGACATGCCGGCGCACATCAAGGCGATGGTCAACGGCGTGTCGCTGCACGTCCCGGTCGCCGCCGGCAAAATGAGCCTGGGCACCTGGCAGGGCATCTATGTGGCCGAGCATCGCGCACGCGGCCATCGGCGCGAAGTGGCATTGCAGTATTTCGGTTCGAAGAACGAGGCGTGAGACCACACAGTGGACCCCAACCCGCGGCCGGCTCTAAAATGCCATGCCGGGTCGATCAGGAAGCAAAATTGAGCGATTCCCAATCCTACCATCTCGTCATTGCCGACGACCATCCGCTGTTCCGCGGCGCGCTGCGTCAGGCGGTGTCCGGATTGGTCGGCCGCGCCGAGGCCAGAGAGGCCGGCACGTTCGAAGATGTCACCGCGCTGCTCGAATGCAGCGGCGACGTCGATCTGATACTGCTCGACCTGAGCATGCCCGGTGCACGCGGCTTTTCGGGCCTGATGTATCTGAGAGCGCAGTATCCAAGTCTGCCGATCGTCGTGGTGTCGGCCAACGACGATCCTGCGGTGATCCGTCGCTGCATGGAATTCGGCGCCTCAGGATTCATTCCGAAGACACTCGGCATCGAAGCGATGCGTCAGGCGATTGCGCGGGTGCTCGAGGGTGGGGTGTGGACCCCGCCCGATGTCGATTTGCTCCGCCAGGCCGATGCCGAAACCGCGGCGACGATCGCGCGGCTTTCCAGTCTGACGCCGCAGCAAGTCCGCGTGCTGATGATGCTGTCGGGCGGTCTGCTCAACAAGCAAATCGCCTATGAGCTCGGCGTGTCGGAAGCAACCGTGAAAGCGCACGTCTCCGCAATCCTGCAAAAACTCGGCGTCGAAAGCCGCACCCAGGCTGTCATTGCGGCGAGCCGCATCGAAGTCGGCCAGTGGCCGCAGCTGCCGGCGCGGGACAGCTGAGCTATTCCGCAGCGACACGCTGCACGCGCCATTGCATGATGAGTGCGCGCAATGATGCGGGCTTGATCGGCTTATGCAGGAGATGAACGCCTTCGGCTTGCGCCTCCTCGCGGACGTGCGCCGAGCGGTCGGCGGTGATCAGAATTGCCGGCAAGGCGCGACCGGCACGCCGGCGCAATTCCGCTATCGCGCCGATGCCGTTGCCACCATCGAGATGATAGTCGACAAGCAAGCCGTCCGGCTCGAGCCCGCTCGCATCCATCGCCGCGAGCGCTTCGACAAGATCGGCTGCCGTCAGCACACGGCAACCCCAACCGCCGAGCAGCTTTTCCATGCCGTCAAGAATGCTGCGATCGTTGTCGATGCAAAGCGCAATCGTGCCGGTAAGCCGTCCTGCGTCGGCGCGCGCCACGGCGGGGGCCGTGGGCGCCGCCGCGACGGCCGTCCCGCACGGCACTTCGACCGAAAAACGCGAACCACGCCCGACCACGGATTTGAGGGCCACCTCGCAATCGAGCACTCTGGCAATGCGCTCGACGATCGAGAGGCCGAGGCCCACGCCGCGCGCCACCCGGGCGCCCTGGTCCAAGCGGTGGAACTCCTTGAACACCGCGCGGCGCTTGGAGTGCGGAATGCCGATGCCGGTGTCGTAGACATCGATGCGGATCTTGCCGCCGCGGCGCCGGCAGCCGACCAGCACGCAGCCGGCCGGCGTGTATTTGACCGCGTTCGACACGAAATTCTGCAACAATCGCCGCAACAGCCGCCGGTCCGAACGGACCGTCAGCGCGCAGGGCATAAAGCGCAGTTCGAGGCCCTTTTCGCGGGCGAGCGGCGCAAATTCCACGTCCAGCCGCTGCAACAATTCGTCGATGCGGAAATCCGATATTTCCGGTTTCATCGCACCGGTGTCGAGACGTGAAATGTCCAACAGCGCGGCGAATATCTCTTCCACTGCTTCGAGCGAGGCATCGATGTTCTGCACCAGATCGGCGTCGTCACCGGCGTGCTGACGCTCGATCAGACTGGTGACGTAAAGGCGCGCCGCGTTGAGTGGCTGCAGAATGTCGTGACTTGCGGCGGCGACGAAGCGGGTCTTGGACACGTTGGCGTCGTCGGCCTCGGCCTTCGCGTGCTCGAGCTCGGTGTTAAGCCGCGTCAGCTCCTTGGTGCGCTCCCGAACGCGCCGCTCCAGTGTCGCGTTGGCGCGTTCCAGAGCTTCCGCCGCTTTCACGCTCGGCGTGATATCGGTGAACGTCGTGACCAGGCCGCCGTCGGGCATACGGTTGGCGCGAACCTCAATGACCAGTTCCCGTTCAGCGATGCGCTCAAGAAACGGTTCGACCTCCGAGGTATATTTGGCGATGCGCTCGGCAATCGCAGCATCGAAATTCTTTTGATCGTGGCTGTTGTGTTGCGCGACATAGCGTAGGATCTCATCGAGGGCGCTGCCGACACGCGTGAGATCGTGCGGCAGATCGAGGACTTCGCCGAACTGGCGGTTCCAGCAAACGAGATTGAGGTCCTTGTCGAATACGGCGATGCCTTGCCGCACATGATCGAGCGCGGTCTGCAAAATCTCGCGGTTGTAGTGGATCGCCGCGTTGGCGTCGTCGAGCAGCTTCAGCGCGTCCTTGGTCGAAACCGTCCGCTTGCGCAACAGCAATGACAGAACGAGCCGCGACGATGCCGCGCCGATCGCCGAAGCGAGCAGATATTCGCCGTATTGCAGCACTTCGAAATCGGCCTCGGCCCCCGGTTCGAGATTGATCCGGCGCGAGGCAGCGAAACTCGCGAAAGATTCGCGGGTGCGTTCCGCACCAAGATAACGTGCTACCGCCGCGATGAGTTCTTCAACGGTTATGGAGGCGCGACGCAGCCGAAAGCCCGGCGTGCGCGGCGTCAGAATGGGCGCCAGCGAGGAAGGCACGAACACATCGGCCTGGACGCGCTCGATCGCGGTCGGACTTCGGCCGAACGAAAACGCGACGTAAAAAGCGATATTGACCAGAAGACTTAGCAGCACGCCATGAACCAGCGGCGGCAAATCGAGACCGAACAGAGCCTGCGGCCGCAAGTAGTCCAGACCCCATGGCCCATCGGTCAAAATTCGCGCGCCCACAATGCCGGCGTCGGAGATGCTCGGCAGCAGCAGCGTGTAGCCCCAGACCAGGATGCCAGCTGTCATGCCGGCAATGGCGCCCCGCGCCGTACCGCGCTGCCAGATCAAACCGCCGAAAAATGCGGGCGCGAGTTGGGCGACGGCGGCAAAGGACAACAGCCCGATCGCGGCGAGCTGCGCCTCGCCGGCCGAACGATAATAGATGTAGGCCAGCAGCAGGATCATGAAAATCGCGATGCGCCGCGTCGTCAGCAACCAGGCTCCGGCATCGCTGGGCTCGCCGCCGAGTGTGCTCCTGCGCTTGAGCACCAAGGGCACTACGATGTCGTTCGACACCATGATCGCCAACGCGACCGATTCCACGATCACCATGGCGGTGGCGGCGGACAGGCCGCCGACGAACGCGATCAGCGTGATCAAGTCGGAACGGGCCGCGAGCGGCAGCGCCAGCACGAACATGTCGCCGTCCACGTGACCTGCCGGAAATGTCAGCAGGCCAGCCATTGCGATCGGCACGACGAAAAGATTGATCAGCACGAGATAGGCCGGAAACAGCCAGGCCGCGCGCCGGATTTCCGCCTCACTGTGGTTCTCGACAACCGCGACGTGAAACTGACGCGGTAGCAGCACGATCGCAAACAGCGACAATGTGGTCATCGCGCAGAAACTCGCAAGCGGCGGCACGCGGGTGAGCACCGCGGCGGTTTTCGTCTGCGCAAGTGCGCGAGAAAACAGGTCGAACGGCCCGTGAAACATGACGAAGGTGACAAAAATGCCTACCGCGAGGAACGCCACGAGCTTGACGATCGACTCCGTCGCGATCGCAAGCATCAAGCCGTCCTGATGTTCGGTGGCGTCGGTATGTCGCGTACCAAACAACACCGCGAACGCCGCCATCAGCAACGCGACGAACAGCGCGCTGTCGCCGACCATGGGCTGCTCCGGCGATACTTCGGCCAGAATGGTGCCGACGGAAGACGACACCGCTTTGAGCTGAAGCGCGATATAGGGAACCATGCCGACGATCGCGATCAGCGCCACCGTGGCCGCGACCGCCTGGCTCTTGCCGTAGCGCGCGGCGATCAAATCGGCGATCGAGGTGATGTTTTGGCCCTTGGCCAGCCGCACAATCCGGATGATCAGTGGATAGGCCAAACCGATCATCAGCATCGGGCCGATATAGATTGTCAGGAATTCATACCCGGAGCGCGAAGCAAGGCCGACCGAGCCAAAGAACGTCCACGACGTGCAATAGATCGCAAGTGACAGCGGATAGATCATCAGCCGCGACGAGGCGCCGCGCGCGAGCTCGCGTCTGCGGTCTCCGTAGCTCGCCACCAGGAACAAAAATCCGATATAGGCGAGCGCGAGGATGATGATGATCCAGCCTTGCAACATCACCTGACCCTACGTCAACGTGCGGCGTTGTTTGTTCTGCCGCGCTCCCACCTGACGTAAGGTCACCATAGTTCGAACGGTATGTCCATGCGGCATCGGCCGCCATTCCGGCAATGCGTGATGCGACCCGTCCGTGACGTCGAGCGACTTATTTGAATCACCGCGTCCCGTTACCTCAGTCTGCGCACGAATGGTGTTATTTTAGGTGGGGCGAATCGCGATTTGCATCGTGCATGCAGATTGAGGGGGACAATGAGCGAAGTATTTATCGTCGACGACGACGCATCGGTGCGCAGCGCGCTTACGGTAGTTCTATGCGGAGCGGGTTTTGACGTGACGAGCTTCGCCGAAAGCGAATCTTTTCTCAACGTCGCGCGCTCGCGCGCACCCGAATGCGTCCTCATCGACGTGCACTTGCCGGGCAGGTCCGGCGTCGAAGTCTTGAAGACGCTGAACGCCCAGCATTACCCGGCGCCGATTTTCGTCATTTCCGGGCGCGGCGATATCCCCACGGCGGTCGACGCGATCCGAAATGGCGCGCTCGATTTCATCGAGAAGCCGTTCGATCCAATGGCTGTTGCCCAGCGCGTGCGCGACGCCGTCGCGGCGTGGCGGAACGTGCGCCGGGACGACAGCATTCTGTCGCGCGACTTTCCCGGCCATGAACGGCTCACGGCACGGGAGTACGACGTGCTGGAGCGCATCGCGCGCGGCGCGTCCAGCAAGGAAGCGGGCCGCGAGCTTGCCATCAGCCCGCGCACGGTCGAAGTGCATCGCGCCCGCATCATGGAAAAGCTCGGCGCCAAGAACGCCGCCGACCTGATGCGGATCGTGCTCGGCAAAGGCGCCGGACATCGTGTGATGGCGGCGGGCTCCCGGCAAAGTCTGCCCTAACGGGCCGCCTGACAGGCTCCAGCCGCGCCATGAGTGGCCGCGATGCGCGATGCGCGCCGTCGACATTTGACGGTGCATGCCGCAGCGGGCATTCATGGCGGTATCGATGCTCCCTGCCCTTCCAACGCGGCGTACGCTGATCGAGAATGCCGAGACGCTGCTTATCGCGCTCGCCGGCGGTCTGGCGTTTACCTATTTCGAATTGCCCGCCGGTCTGGTGTCCGGCTCGGTCTTGGCCGTAGCTGCTGCGGCTCTGCTTGGCCGGCCGGTCAAGTTGCCGTTCGCTCTCGCCCGGTTTTGCTCGGTCGTCATAGGCATCTTACTTGGCGCTGTGGTGACACCGGAGACGTTACGAGGCGTAACCACGTGGCCGGTCAGCATCGCACTGCTGATGCTCTGCTCCGTGGTGATGATTATTTCGACCACGAGCTACCTGCGCGTCGTGCACCACTGGGACCCGCTGTCGGCGCTATTGGCCGCAAGTCCCGGCGCGCTGGCGCAAGCCATCGCGCTGGCGACCGAGCTCGGCGGCGATCTGCGCGCCATTGCCATCGTGCAGACCGTGCGGATCTTGCTGTTGGTCGTCGGCTTGCCGAACGGGCTCGCGCTGTTCGGGCTCGTCGTTCCGGCGGTGGCGGTCGCACGCGGACCGGCCGACGTGTCCGTCCTTGGGCAAATGATCCTGCTGGCTCTGGTATCGACAGCCTGTGCGCTCGCGTTCGCGCGCGTGCGCTTTCCCGGCGGGCTCATGTTCGGCGCCATGACGGGATCGGCGGTGCTGCACGGCACCGGGCTGATCCATGCCGTACTGCCGTGGTGGATCGGCAGCGCCGCCGTGATCACGCTTGGCGCCGTTGTCGGCTCGCGCTTTGCCAACATGACGATACGGATGCTGGTCGGCTATCTCGGCGCCGCCTTCGGCTCGTTTGCCGTGGCCATGGCGGTCGCCACATTGTTTATCGCGATCGTGGAATATCTGTTTCCATTTCCGATTGCCAATGTCGTCATCGCCTTCTCGCCCGGCGCGCAGGACACGATGATGGTGCTGGCGCTGGCGCTGCACCTCGACCCGGTCTATGTCGGGGCGCATCACCTCGCACGCTTCCTGGTAGTGACGGTTTCGATCGCCGTCGGCGCACGCCGCATTGCAAAGCAGAAATCATCTTCGCGCGAATAGAAATCGTCTAAAAAAGCCGGCGGCCGAAGCCCCCGACAGGCCGTTATTTCTTGCGGCGCTTTTTGCCGAAGGCTGCCACGACTTCTTTCTTCTTGATACGTGCCGCCGGATTGCCGCGCTGACCGAGATTCTGCTCCTCCGTGCCGTCACCCATCATGCCGGGATGCGCCGTTTTCGCTTTTTTCTTGGTACGTTTGGCCATGGACCACTTTCCTCATTCATTCGGCGGCAAGCGCGCGGTCTTTCAGGGGCAGGCCGAGCTGCTGCCAGACATCGACCAGCGCTTCGGCAAGCGTGTCGATGAGCGCATCGTCGTGATAGGGGCTCGGCGTGATGCGCAGCCGTTCAGTCCCCTTCGGCACCGTCGGATAATTGATCGGCTGGATATAGATGCCATGCGCTGAGAGCAGGAGATCGCTCGCCGCTTTGCACAGTTCGGGGTTGCCGACATAAACCGGCACGATGTGCGTCGGACTCGTCATCACCGGCAATCGCGCTGCCGAGAGCACGCCCTTGGTCCGTGCGGCGCGATCCTGGTGCCGCTCGCGTTCCCATTGTGAGGTCTTGAGATGCCGGATCGCCGCTGTCGCCGCGGCGGCGACCGAAGGCGGCAAAGCGGTGGTGAAAATGAAGCCGGGCGCGTAGGAACGCATCGCATCGATCAGCGCCGCCGAACCGGCGATATAGCCGCCGAGACAGCCAAAGGCCTTGGCGAGCGTGCCCTCGATCACGTCAATGCGCGCCGTGGCGCCGTCGCGCTCGGAGATGCCGCCGCCGCGGGCGCCGTACATGCCGACGGCATGGACTTCATCGACATAGGTCATCGCGTCGAACTGCTCGGCGAGATCGCAAATGCGATTCATCGGCGCCACGTCGCCGTCCATCGAATAAAGGCTCTCGAACACGATGAGCTTCGGCCGGCCCGGATCCGCGGCGGCGAGCAACTGCTCGAGGTGCGCCATATCGTTGTGGCGGAAAATCTGCTTCTCGGTGTGTGCCTGGCGGACGCCTTCGATCATCGAATTATGGTTCCAGGCATCCGACAGGATCAGGCAGTTCGGCATCAGCTTGGCGAGCGTGGAAATTCCGGTCTCGTTGGAAACGTAGCCGGACGTAAAGACCAGCGCTGCTTCCTTGCGGTGCAGATCGGCCAGTTCGCGTTCCAATTCGATCACGGGATGATTGTTGCCGGCGATATTGCGCGTGCCGCCGGCGCCGGTGCCCATCCGCGTCGCGGTCTCGACCATGGCGCCGATGACTTTGGGATGCTGGCCCATGCCGAGATAGTCGTTGGAGCACCAGATCACGACGGGCTTCGGTCCATCCGGCGAATGCCAGATAGCGTGCGGGAACCGGCCGGCGATACGCTCGAGATCGGCGAAAACACGATAACGGCGCTCGGACCGCAGCCGGCCCAGCGCGTCGGTGAAAAAGGATTGATAGTCGACGGGCTGATTCTTGCGATAAATCATGGGGGGAAGCGGCAGAGTTGGGCCGCCCATGGCCTCTTTGGAACACGATGAGACTATTTCTAGAAGCGTTCTAGGGCGTTTGTCGAGGCTTTATACCGGCGGTTGGTTGCCGCGGTATTGATCGAGATCAATTTAAATGCGCGCCAGCGCCCGGCCCTTACTGGCCGACAGCCAAACGCGGTTGCGGTGTCCGATCGGAACTTTTGAGCCACGGGCTCCAGGGGTCCGGCGGCACCAAGCCCTCGGTGACCGAGACCGGGACGATATGCCCGTCGTCGGTGATGCGGCCGATCATGACCGGCTTGAACAGGTGATGAGTAGCGGCATCCATCAGAATCTGGAAGCCGCTTGGCGCGGTGAGCCGCTTGCCGCCGAGCGACGCGCGCACCTTGTCGACGTCGGTGGTGCCCGCGGCGTCGACCGCTGCGGTCCACAAATGAAAGCCGATCCAGGTCGCCTCCATGGGATCGTTGGTCATGGCGTCGGGCCTGCCCGTGAACGCACGCCACTCGGCAATGAAAGCGCGATTCTCCGGCGTGTCGAAGGCATGGAGATAGTTCCAGGCGACAAAATTGCCGCTGATTTTCGAGCGCATCAGCGCCGGCAGCTCCGCTTCGTTGATTGACAGTGACATGACGGGAATAACGTCTGCGTTCACTCCCTGCTCCGCCAGTTCACGGAAGAAATGCACATTCGCATCGCCCGAGACCGTGGCGACGACCGCGGTGCGGCCGACCTTGGCGAAGCGCCTGATTTCCTCGACCACATCACACCAGTCCTTCAGGCCGAACGGCGTGTAGCGCTCGGCGACGGCGAAGACCTGTTGACTCGCCAGATAGCCCTTGAGGATGGCGTTGGTGGTGCGCGGATAGATGTAATCGGTGCCTACCAGAAAGAACCGCTCTATACCTTGGTCACGCAGGTAATTGACCGCTGGGATCGCCTGCTGCGGCGGCGTGGCGCCGGTATAGAAGACGTTGCGGGATGCTTCCTCACCTTCATATTGGCTTGGATAGAACAGCAGCGCGTTGTCGCGCTCGACGATCGGCAACACTTCCTTGCGCGACGCCGAACTCCAGCAGCCGAATATGGCCGCCACTTTGTGCTCTGCGACGAGTTTGTGCGCCAGTTCGGCATAGGCTTTCGGGTCGGAATGCGGATTAACGATCACCGGCTCGATCGGACGGCCCAATAGCCCGCCGCGCGCATTCTGCTGCTCGATCATCATAACCAGCAGCTCCTGCAACGGCCGCTCGCTCGCGGTCATGGTGCCGGACAGCGAATGCAGGATGCCGATCTTGATCGATCCGTGCTCGAGGTCGGAGAAATAGCGCGAGATCGCATCCGCCAGCCATTTCGAACGGCCGAGCAGGTCCTCCGCCGTGTTCAGCACGCCATTGCCCGCTTCCTCGACGCTGTTCGCAATGATGGAGATTTCGGGCAATACGCCGCCGACCGTGCCGGCGACCTGCTCGGCCCGGTTGCCGATGCGATCGATTTCGATGGCCTGATGGTCGAGGATGCCGGTCAATTGCCGGTTGGCTTCGCTCATCGTCGTCACGCTCGACGATACGCCGGCAATGGCGGCGACAGTTTCGCCGACCGCGTGCTGGATATCGTGGATCTGCGTACCGATGTCGCCAGTGGCTTTGGCGGTCTGCTGCGCAAGGGTCTTGACCTCGGAAGCGACGACGGCAAAGCCGCGGCCCGCCGCCCCCGCTCGCGCCGCCTCGATGGTGGCATTGAGCGCGAGCAACGAGGTCTGCGAGGCAATCGCTTCGATCAGCTTGACCACGGTTCCGATGCGGGTAGCCGCTGCCGCCAGGCTGCGCACCGTGCGGTCGGTACGCGCAAGATCGGCGATGGTCTGCTCGGTAGCGTCCTTGGCGGCAGCCGCCTCGCTGGTGGATCGCACGATGAGTGCGAGCAATTCCCGCGCGGCATCGGCGACCGCCGCGACGTCACGGCTTGCGGTCGCGCCGGCATCGATCGCCTGGGCGGTGCGCCGGCGTACATCCTCATTGCGTGCGCCAAGGTCGGCGGCCGTGACCTGGATTTCTTCGGCGGCCGATTGAAATACGCCGGTCAGTTCGTCGACAGTGGCGCGGAATCGCCGGGTGAAGAAAGTGCGGCCGGCATAATGCAGGCGCGCTTCGGCTTCCCGGCTGCGATGATCGACCGCGAGCGCGTCGGCATCGATCAGCACTTGCCGCATGCGCTCCGCTGCAACTGCGCTATCGCCCAGCGCACCGCTGCCGATCCGGCCCGGCAAAGCAGCATAGCGGTCGCCAGCGGCGATCTGTCCGATCGTGCCAACGACGGCGTGAAGCATTTCTTCGCAGCGCCACGCCACCGCAGCAGCGCCGATCAGCGCCGTCACAAAGCCCAGAAGCAGGCTGCCGCTGCCCCACGCGACCAGGACCGATGTGCCCGACGCGGCAATGACAGGAAGGAGAATCCAAGCCGGCAAATTGCTTTTGCGAAAATCAGTGGCCATGTCGGCTCAAGTGCGGGAAAATCCTGGAGAACAATAAGGAAATTGCTCATATTCGCTTACTAAACCGTTTCCTAATGCTGCGTTGCAGCGCACGAATAATCGGCATTTGCGCTCAAATAATGTGCGCAAGCCGGACATGCGTCCGCGATGAGGATACGACCGAGAGATGACAGAACACGGCCTCGCCCACGGCCTCACCGATTACGGTGACCGCGATTTCTCCCGCTACCTGAGGCGCTCGTTCGCGCAATCGATGGGCTATTCGCGCGCGTTCCTCGACAAGCCGGTCATCGGAATTGCCTACACGGGCTCTGACTTCAACAACTGTCACCGTCACTTTCCCGAGCTCTTGGCCGCAGTGAAACGCGGCGTGCTGGCCGCAGGCGCGCTGCCGCTGGAATTCCCGACCATCTCGCTGGGTGAAGTCTTTCTCACGCCGACCAGCCTCAAATACCGCAACCTCATGGCGATCGACACCGAAGAGATGATCCGGGCACAACCGATGGATGCAGTAGTGCTGATGGGCGGTTGCGACAAGACCGTGCCGGCGCAGCTCATGGGCGCCGTGTCGGCCGACCGGCCAGCAATTTCACTGGTCGCCGGGCCGATGATGACCGGCCGGCATCGCGGCGAGCGGCTCGGCGCCTGCACCGATTGCCGCAGGTTCTGGGCGCGCTATCGCGCCGGCGATATCGACGCCGAAGAAATTTCGGAAGTGGAAGGTCAGCTCGCGGTAACTGCCGGAACCTGCGCGGTGATGGGGACCGCCTCGACCATGGCATGCCTCGCCGAGGCGCTCGGCATTTGCCTGCCCGGCACCGCCGCGATCCCCGCCGTGCATGCCGACCGCCTGCGCGCCGCCGAAGCAACCGGCGCGGCCGCGGTCAAACTGGTGGGCTCGAAGCTCACGCCGTCGCGTCTCATTGACGCGAAGTCGGTCGATAACGCGCTTCGCGTCTTGCTCGCGCTTGGCGGCTCGACCAACGCCGTCATTCACCTCACCGCCATCGCCGGACGTGCCGGCGTGAAGGTGTCGCTCGATCACCTTAATTCGCTGTCGGATTCCACACCCGTGCTGGTCAATCTCAAGCCGGTCGGCAACGGCTACATGGAGGATTTTTGCGCGGCCGGCGGCATGGGTGCTTTGCTGCGCGAGCTAAAACCGCTGCTGCATCTCGATTGCATGACGGTCACCGGAGAAACGCTGGGCGAACGGCTCAAGGGCGAAGACGCAAGCTATGTCGACCGCTCGATTATCGCCGAGTGCAAGACACCGCTGGAACCGGCCGGCGGCCTCGTTGCGCTGTTCGGCAATCTCGCGCCGAAAGGCGCGATCCTCAAACGATCCGCCGCCGATGCAAAACTGTTCGAGCACGAAGGCCGCGCCGTGGTGTTCTCCTCGCTCGCCGATCTTGCGGCCCGGATGGACGATCCGGCGCTCGACGTCGCGCCCGAAGACATTCTCGTGTTGCAAAATGCCGGTCCTCACGCACCGGAATGCATGCCGGAAGCCGGCTACCTGCCGATCCCGAAGAAACTGGCCCAGCGCGGCATCAAAGACATGGTGCGGATTTCCGACGCACGCATGAGCGGCACCGCATTCGGCACTATCGTGCTGCACATTACTCCGGATGCCGCCTCTGGCGGCCCGCTCGGACTAGTGCGTAACGGCGACCGCGTTCGCCTCTCGGTGAAGCAACGCCGCCTCGATTTGCTGGTCGAAGACGGAGAACTCAAAAGGCGCGCCGCAGCCGCGCCTCCGAAGGAGAATGTCCCCGAGCGCGGCTATGCCAAACTGTTCGCCGAACAGATCACCGGCGCCGACGAAGGCTGCGATTTCAAGTTCCTGATGCCGCGATGATCACCCCGCGACCGCGATCTCCAGCGGGAAATCGTCGACCACTTCGTGGCCGCTGCCGGTCACGATGAATGTGTGGCCGAGAAAAATGCCGAACATTCCGTCCGGCGTGATCGGATTGGGCTCGGCCATGATCACCATGCCGGGCTTGAGCACTTCCTCGAATGTCTCGGCCGCTACATGCTCCGCCACCACATGCGGCCCGTCGGTGACGAGATCGATGCCGTGGCATTGTGTCGGCCGCGACTGATAGCCGTTGTCGCGGAAGAATTTGCTGGCGAGTCGCATGTTCTCGGCGGGCTTGCCAGGCGCGATCTCGGCGACGATGCGCTTGTAGCCGGGCAAGGTGACTTCGCTCCAGAATTTCTTCACCATCTCGGTCGGCTCGCCGATGCAGATAGGCGAGCCGATCTGCGCGGTGTAGCCGCGATAACCGGCGGCGAGCTCCATGTTGATGATGTCGCCCTTTTGCAGCACGCGGCCGGACGGCCGCGGATTGCCGAAGATCTGCGCCGGATTGGCCATCGGCGTCGAGCCGATGATCAAGAAATCGATGTCGCCGCCGCCTTCGAGGATGGCCGAGCCAGCGGCCGCGCGCAGCTCGTATTCCTTTACGCCGGGCCGCGCCCGCGCGACCATCGCATCCATGGCATTCTTGCAAAGGACGCCGGCCTTGCGAACGCAGTCGAGCTCTTCGGCGCTATGGACCGAGAGCAGTTCATGCAGAAAACCTTTGGTGAAAACGAGTTCCGCGTCGGGCAGGTTTTCGCGCAGCACATTATACTGGTTCACCGGCATGTAATCGGCGTGGCGCGGATCGACCTCCATCAGTCCGATGCGGCCGCGATCGAGCTTTAATTCGCGGATGCGCTCGACCATGACGTCGGCATAGCGCCCGCTGCGGCTGTGGCGCACGTCTTGCACCGCGATCGCGACTTGCCGGCGCACGGCTTCGGCATGGGTGCCGCCCATGGAATAGATCATGGTCGGCTCGCCCTCGAGCGGGACCAGCACATAGCTTGCCAGCGCATGCCATTCCCAGTGGCCGGTCAGCCACAACATGCCGCCGCCGAAGCTCCAGTGGCTCGGGCCGCCGGGAACGATCAGCGCATCGAGTTTATGTTCGCGCATCTTGGCGCGCAGCGCCGCGTAGCGGCGATCGTACTCGGCCTTGGAAAATTGCTCCCAGACACAGTCGCGGTAATATGGCGTTTCGCGCATATTGGCGAACGGCAGCGACTGATCGAGCTTTCCACGGACCGCATCCCACGGCTGCGGGCCGATGCGCGGCGGACGAATTTGCGTGTTCATCGTAGGCGTTCCTCTTTTCTTTACCGTATCTCCCGCCAGCCGGTTCTGCAATGTTACGCAAGCGAACCGTCTCCGGCGAAGCTACGCACAGGCCACCGAATCCCCCGGAAATCGGCCCGCCGAAGCTGCGGCGATGAAGGACGACTTCTTCAACTCGTGTAAAATCATCAGCTCGACACGGCATTGAAAATCCGGGCTATAGTTGTCACTTCGCTGCCGGTGATCTTATGAGGATTTCGAGACGCGTCGTGGTCGGCTTGCTTGGCGCGACGGTGTTTGGGCGGCGTGCTCGCGCGGCCGACAAGATCGTCGGCGGCACGCTCGGCGGCCAGGCGCCATTGTGGCCGTTCTACATCGCCGCGCAAAAAGGCTTCTTCGCCGCCGAAGACATCGACGTCGAAATCAATTTCGCGCAAAGCGGCGCCGCGGTCACCCAGCAACTGACCGGCGGCGCCTTCGACGTCGTGCTCAGCGTCGGCATCAACGATCCGATCCATGCGGTCGACAAGGGCGCGTCGCTCGCGCTCATCCGCATCATCGGCAATTCCCCACCTTACATTCTAATCGGCAAACCGGGGCTGAAAACCATCGCCGACCTCAAGGGCAAGGCGGTCTCGGTCGGCCAGGTGAACGATCCCACCACCCTCTACTGGGAGCGTATGGCGGCGGCGAATGGATTGAAACGCGACGATTACGACGAGTTGACCGCGGGCGTCGCCGCCGCACGGCTCGCCGCACTCAAGGCCGGCGTCGCCGATGCCGCCTTTGTCCTGCCGCCGCTCAACTTCCAGGCCAATGCCGAGGGTTATGTCACGCTGGGCTTTGCTGCCGATTACGTGAAGGATTTGCCGTTCACCGGCATGGTCGTGCGCAGGGATTGGGCGCAGGCGCACACGCCGCTCGCCAGGCGGCTGCTCTCGGCGACCGACAAGAGCATTGCCTGGCTCGCCGACGAGGGCCATCGCGGCGAGGCTATCGATCTTCTCGTCCATTCTGCGCACGCCCGCAAAGAGGACGCCGACGCGAGCTACGACCTGCTGCGCCGCATCAATTATTTCGAACCAAGCAGCAACGTCTCGCGGCGTAAGCTGCAAAATCTGATTGACGTTGAACGCAAGCTCGGCACGATCGATGCAGCGTTCACGCCTGAACGGCTGGTCATGCCGGGTGTTACGGTGTTCGTCGATTAGCTCGCGGAAGGCGCGGCGTTGACCGCGGCGCCCTGACGGCGCCGCAGCACGGCATCGCGGCGGTAGAACCGCGGTCCGGCGAGGAGCCGCTTCAGTTCGCCGGATGTTTTGGCGTCGACCGCTGTGATCTTGCCGGCTTCGACGTCGAGAAGCTCGATGGCAAAGTTCTCGAGCAGCCACTGCACGTCCGGCTCGCTGAGATGCTTTATTTCGACCATTGCTGCAAACTCCTGCAGCGCGGGCAGCGCATCGCCCAGCCCCCGCAGCACGGCGATTTCGTGCGACTCGACATCGATCTTCGCGAGCAAACGAACAAAGCGTGGGTTGCCCGCATGGTCCGCGACAGTGACGGCCAGCGTGGTGGCGGGGACCTCTACCGCCTCGACGGTGTGCTCCACCGATTCCGCCTGTATGCCGGCAACACTGGACAGGCCAGACCAGTCGCGGTCGACATTCAAGGTGACAGTGCCGGCACGGTCAGACGCGGCCATCGGCAATAGCCGCACATCAAGGCCGGCCTTCTTCAGGGTCCGCCGAAGGTAGGGAAAGATGTACGGATTGGGTTCGAGGGCAATCGTCGTGGCGTGTCGAGGCAATTCCACGCCGACCAGCATCTCGCCGTAGTTCGCGCCGACATCGATCACATGGGTCCATGCACGCTCGGCGAGCAGTGCTAGCCAAATGACGAGCGCATTCGGATTGAAGTTGCCGCCGCTTCGCAACAAGCTGCGGCCGCGTTCGTCGCTCTTGTTGATGTAAATGATCCGTCCGTTGCTGCATCGCGCGGCTGCCTTCATAAGGCCAAGCCTTGCCGCGAGCCGGCGGACCTTCCGCTCCAGATAGCGCGCGGCAACAACAGATAGGCGGAGGTTCGCAAACACGTGGCGCAACTTTCGGAAAAAACGCTTGGCGTAACAACCAAGCAGACCGAATCGGGAATGTGGGCCGATGCCTAGCCTGACGCTATCGAAGATGCAGCGGCTTGCGTCACTGCGGCGATCCTTGGCAGATTTTAATGGTCTGGTGTCCTCGTTTTCTTTAAATACGCCGATGCAGCAATTGCTTGAGTAACCGCAGCGGCCGGGTCAATTTCCAGCTATTCGATTGCTGTATCTCCGTCAGTTTCTGTCGGAGGGTCTTCGCTTCATCGGCCAGTGGTTGTATCTCCGCCAGCTTCCGCCGGAGGATCTCCGCTCCATCGGCCAGTGGTTGTATCCCCGCCAGTTTCCGCCGGAGGGTCTCTACTTCATCCAGTGGGCGAATCTCTCCCAACACACATGTACGCTTGGGATCGTCGTAGGGAATCGCGGTGGGACCGTGTCCGCAAATCATTCCTAAAGCGTGCACAAATGTCCGCGGTCCCTCGTTCTCGTTGAATGTCCGGGCGAGCGTCGCAAAGATCTGCTCCGGAGTATTTCCGATCGGGCCATAATTCCATCGGCCGTGGATGAGCTTGATCGGACCACGGGCGAAGCCCGAGCAAACCAGGCGGAAGTTATATTCCGGCGGCAGCACTGCAACATTCAATCCGGATTCATAGATGGCGCGCCGGAACGAAGGCTGATCCTGGCGGTGAGGAATAGCCGCTCTGCGCGCTTCTTCACACAGGACCAGCCAGTGCCGGAGCAGATTTGTCGTTGCGGCTCCGCGTCGGAAGGCCATGACGCCCGTGTTGAATTCCGGGAAGCATTCGGGAATTTCGTCAGAGCGAATAAAGACCTCAATGCCCGCTTCCCAGCGGGTCGAAAAGCGTCCTGCCTCATGCGCGGCGGCCAGATCGAAACGGTCGAGGATGCCGAATAATTCAGGCATCGGATGCAGGCAACAGGTGTCGGTGTCGAGAAAAAGTGTGCGCTCAAACGGCGTCTCGACCACATGGCGCACCTTGGCGAGACCGCTCGGACTGTCGGAAATATAATCGATCTGATCGAAGCAATCGCTATCGACTTGACCATCGGTCTTGATCGCAATCGGAATCTCGGGCCACACGGCTTTGACCGATCGCGCAGAAAAAACCGCTTCGGCCCGGTATGTGGCTCCCGCCGCCACATAGAGGATGCCGCAATCGCGCGCGCCTGCGGGTGACGGCTGGTTATTTCTTTCCTGCACAATGAGGTTTTTCCGGGCCAGCCCCAACTTTACTACGATGTGAGACAGGTTCCACTTTTGATAGGTTTTAATGGTGCTGCCGCTCAGGATTGAACTGAGGACCTCTCCCTTACCAAGGGAGTGCTCTACCACTGAGCTACGGCAGCCGACACGGGTGGCGAGACAGCCACGCAATATTACATGAAAATGCGCGGCGTTCCTTGCCATAGCGGGCACCTCCGCGCAAGCGCGGGCGCCAGCGGCCTTCGGTTGCGACGCGGCAAGTGGCGTGCTTTGAACGGGTTGGAAACAAGCGGACGCGGCGGACGCCTATGGCCAAGCACGGCAAAGCAGAACAATGGGCAGCGCGTAGCGCGCGGCTATCCGTGGCGCTGCGGGAAAACCTCAAGCGGCGCAAGGAACAAGCACGCGGCCGCGCGGCCATTTCCGGGAATGACGCTGAGATCGCGGCCGCCAATCCTGACTTTCGCCGCAATCCGGGATCGAAGTCGGACGGAACGGGGCGGCCCGGACCGGGCCGTGGGGGGTCATAATGGATCGCATTCGTATCGTCGGCGGCCGGCCGCTGAACGGCACTATCCCGATCTCGGGCGCGAAAAACGCCACGCTGCCGCTGATGATCGCCAGTCTCCTCACCGAGGAGACATTGATCCTCGACAATGTGCCGCGGCTCGCCGATGTGGTGCTGCTCGAGCGCATCCTCGGCAATCACGGCGTTGACATCATGACCAGCGGCAAGCGCCGCGGCGAGACCGCCGATCACGGCCAGACGCTGCATATTTCCGCCGCTCGCATCATCGACACCACCGCGCCCTACGAACTCGTCTCCAAAATGCGGGCGAGTTTTTGGGTGCTGGCGCCGCTGGTGGCGAGAATGGGCGAGGCAAAGGTCTCGATGCCGGGCGGCTGCGCCATCGGTACGCGGCCGGTCGATCTGCTCATCATGGCGATTTCGCAGCTCGGCGCCGAGATCGAGATCGACGGTGGATACGTGATCGCGCGCGCTCCCAGGGGACTGCGTGGTGGCGAAATCGTCTTTCCCAAAGTCACCGTCGGCGGAACGCACACGGCCATCATGGCGGCATCGCTCGCGAACGGCACCACGGTTATCGAGAATGCCGCGCGTGAACCGGAGATCGTCGATGTTGCCGATTGCCTCAACAAGATGGGTGCGACAATATCCGGCGCCGGCACCGGCCGCATCGTGGTCGAAGGCGCAACCAGACTGCACGGCGCCCGCCACGCCGTGCTGCCGGATCGCATCGAGACCGGGACCTACGCCATGGCCGTCGCCATGGCCGGAGGCGACATTCTGCTGCAAAACGCGCGCCCGGAACTGCTGCAAGCCGCTCTCGACGTGCTGACCCGCGCCGGCGCTACTGTCACATCCACCAATGAGGGTATCCGCATCGCCCGCAACGGCTCGCGTCTCGGTCCGGTTGACGTGACAACGGCGCCGTTTCCGGAATTCCCGACCGACCTGCAAGCCCAGCTCATGGCGTTGATGACGCGCGCCCACGGCACCTCGCACATCGTAGAGACGGTGTTCGAGAACCGCTTCATGCACGTGCAGGAATTGGCTCGGCTTGGCGCCCGCATCCAACTCGACGGCGAGCGTGCGACCATCGAGGGCGTCGAACAGCTAAAGGGCGCGCCAGTGATGGCGACCGATCTGCGCGCCTCGGTGTCGCTCGTCATCGCGGCGCTGGCCGCGGAGGGCGAAACCATCGTCAACCGGGTCTATCATCTCGACCGTGGTTTCGAGCGGCTGGAAGACAAGCTTGGGCGCTGCGGCGCGGCGATCGAGCGGCTATCGGGATAAAGACGAAGGGGTGAACGGCCCCGTAGACTTTAGGAGCGCGTCTTCAGAATGCGGAGCCGTCGGTGAGGATCAAGTAGTTTCCTTCACGGCCGCGAAATTACGGCGAGGTCGTTGCCGAGATGCTAACGCGCCGCTACGCAAAAATACCCGAGAGAAATAGCCACCTCAGGCGGCTAGCTCGCGCATGATGCGGTAAAGCCGTGACTGGCCTTCGAAACCAACGCCCGGACGATCGCTCAATGTGAGATAGCCGTCTTCAAGCCTGGCATCGTCGGCGAAACCGCCAAAATCTCCGAACACGCCGGGATAGGACTCGGCGCCGCCCAGCCCAAAACCGGCGGCAATCGCCAGCGACATCTGGTTGCCGCCGTGCGGGAATAAGAGGCCGCGCGGCCATTGATGCTGCGCCAACATGTCGATCGTACGCGCGTATTGCACGATGCCGTAGGCCTGCGGCGGATCGACCTGGATCACATCGCGGCGCTGCGGCTTCAGGCCGCCGAAGCGGACAAGGTTTTCCACGTCCTGGGTCGAAAACAGATTCTCGCCGGTGGAGAGCGGCGGCTCGTAGACACCGGCGATTTCGGCGAGCAGCGCGAAGTCGACCGGATCGCACGGCTCCTCCAACCAGCGCAGCGCAAAAGGCTTTAGACCACGCGCATAGGCCAGCGCTTCATCGCGGCCGAATTTCGAATTGGCGTCCACGGCAAGTTCGCCGCCTTTGGGCAGGATCGACTTGACGGCTTCGACACGGTTGAGGTCGTCGGCAAGCGGCATGCCGCCGACCTTCATCTTCAGCATCGTATAGCCGGCATCGAGATGACGGCGCATCTCGTCCTGCAAATCCGCGGTGGTCTTGCCCGGTGCGTACCAGCCACCGCCGACATAGCAAAAAACTTTCTCGGCGATCTTGCCGCCATTGTAGCGTTCGGCCAGCACGCGATGCAGCGGCTTGTCGGCGATCTTGGCGACCGCGTCCCATACCGCAACCTCGATGGTGCCGATGCCGACGGAGCGCTCGCTGTGGCCGCCGGATTTCTCGTTTTGCATCATCGCGGCGAGGATCTTCTCCGGCGCAAAATTGTCGCCAGCATCATTGAACAGCGATTTCGGATCGGCCTTGAGCACACGTGGAATAAATCGCGCACGCATCTGCGCGCCGCAAGCATAGCGTCCGGTCGAGTTGAAGGCGAAGCCGCAGACCGGCTTGCCGCCGCGCATGACGTCGGTGATGACGGCGACCACCGACGTCGTCATTTCCGAGAAGTCGATACTCGAATTGGCGAGCGTCGAATTCAGCGGGATCGCGGTTTCGCGGATGTCGACAATGCGCATGGGGCGGTTTGGGTCAGGTCAGATCGGGTTCTGTTCGGATTGATTTCTAAGGCAGGATTGCCACCGCCCCTTGTTTTCAGGCCTTCGCGCGTACATGTTGCAATGCAGCAATCAATGCTGCGGTGCAAAATGCCTCAACACCCTTTTGACAAAGCATATTCCCATCTTCAGGCCCTTCGTCGCAAGTTCGAGGGCCTGCTCGAAGCGGCTCGCAAAAAGATCCCTCACGGGCAGTCAGCGCGCGACTCGAGGCAGTCTGCATCGCTGCGAGAACTGCCCGCGTTCGGCACCAATCCGGGCAATTTGCGCATGTTCGTCCATATTCCCAAGCGGCTGCCAGCCATGTCGCCGCTGGTTGTCGCTTTGCACGGCTGCAGTCAAACCGCGGACGAGTACGACAGCGGCACCGGTTGGTCCGTGCTGGCTGATCGTCTCGGCTTTGCGGTGGTCTATCCCGAGCAACAGCCTGCCAATAATCCAAAAAATTGCTTTTCGTGGTTTTTGCCCGGCGACACCACGCGCGATCATGGGGAGGCCAAATCGATCCAGCAGATGGTCGCATACGCCATTGCGGCATTCGGTCTCGACCGGGATCGGGTGTTCGTGACTGGCCTGTCGGCCGGCGGCGCCATGGCTTCGGTCATGCTGGCGACTTACCCGGAGGTTTTTGCCGGAGGCGCCATCATTGCCGGACTACCTTACGGAAGCGCCCGGTCCGTGCAGCAAGCGTTCGACGCCATGTTCAAGGATCAAGTTCATTCCGCCGACACGCTCGGCGACCGCGTCCGCGCGGCCTCCTCTCATCAGGGCCCCTGGCCGAAAATCTCCGTCTGGCATGGCACGGCGGATCCGATCGTCAAACCCTCAAATGGCGAACACATCCTTGCGCAGTGGATCGATCTTCATGGTCTCCCATCCACGCCGTCGTTTGAGGAATCGATCGGAGCCCATTCGCGTCGGGTGTGGACCGATGCCAGCGGCGACGCGGTGATCGAATCTTTTATAATTAGCGGCATGGCGCATGGCGTGCCGCTCGGACCAAGCGACGACGAAAGCAATTACGGCGTCGCCGGAGCATTCTTCCTTGAGGCGGGCATCACCTCGACGCATCACATCGCCGGCTTTTGGCGTCTGGCCGAAGGAGTTGCGCAAACCTCGCTCACGGCTGTCGTGGCGCCCGAGCTGGATTCGCTTGAGGCCAACAGCGCCCTCGCGTTCGCCAGAGCAGCGGATAGGACACAGCGCAATACTGACGGTGCTGCCAGCAAACGACAAGCCAAGCAGAATGCGCAAGCCCTGCTTGACCCGAATGTGGTGATTGCGGCCGCATTCAAAGCCGCGGGATTGCCCGTCCCCGAACTGCCGAATGCATCGGCCGGCGCAACACCAGGGGTCGCACCACTCCCTATCATTCGTGCTGCGTTGCGGGCTGCCGGATTGAACCGGAAATAGCCGCGTGCCGAAGCCGTCTCATCCGGCTTTCACTGGATCTGCGGGATTTTGGCGTCGACGATGACCTTATGCCATCGTTCGACCTCCGTTTTCAAAAACGCAGTGAATTCCTCCGGTGTATTCGCGACAATATCAAAGCCAAGTTCCTTGCATTTCGCCTTTACGTCCGGAAGCTGCAACGCTTTGACGATCTCCTGATTGAGCAGTTTGACGACATCGGGCGGAGTTCCCGCCGGCACGAAGACTCCCTGCATCGTGTCGGATTCCTGGCCCTCGATACCGGCTTCCGCCATTGTCGGCACGTCTGGAATGGCCTCCGCGCGCTTTGCCGAGGTCACTGCGAGCGCGCGCAGGTTGCCGCTCACCAGTTGCGGATAGGCCGGCGGCAGCGTCGCAAATCCGGTCGGCGTTTGCCCGGCAACCACAGCCTGGATCACGGGAGCGCCGCCATTGTAGGGCACACTGGTGACATCGAGTTTAAGGGTCAGCTTGAACAGTTCGGCGGCGAGCATGGGCGTGGTACCGAGACCGGAATTGGCGATGGGATATTTGGCGGGATCTGCCTTCATGAGTGTGATGAGGTCCGTGACGGTCTTTGCCGGCACGGAGGGATGGACGAGCAGGGCATTCGGCGAATCCACCGCCAGCGTCACCGGCGCAAAGTCCTTGAACGGATCGTAAGGCGGGCTGGCGTAGAGGCTCGGATTGACCTGGAAGCTCGAGCTCGCAATCAGCATGGTGTAGCCGTCTGGCGCAGAACGCGCGACCATCGTCATGCCGATATTGCCGCCGGCGCCGGCATGATCTTCAACATAAAATTGCTGGCCGAGCGCCTTCGACAGCTTATCGCCCAATAACCGGCCGATCAGATCGCTGGGGCCGCCGGCCGCGAACGGAGCGATGATCTTCACCGGATGGTCGGGATAGGTGCCCGCGGCGAAGCCCGATCCGGCCCATAACAGGCTCACACTTAAAGCGAGCACACGTACTGAAAAAACCCTTGCGATCACAATTCCCTCCCCAGACCTTTCGGCGATGCTATCATCCTCCGGCCGCTTCCGGCAGGGAGCGCGACAAGAAGTTTTTCTCCACAACGATACAGAAGGGCGGGCCATGGCCGGGCGTAAGGTGACTCGGGACGACCTCCGCGAGGCGGCGGAGAAGTACAAGAACTGGGGCAAATGGGGTCCCGACGACGAAATCGGCACGCTCAATTACACCAGTCCGGAAGACATCATCGCCGCGGCGCGGCTGGTGAAGAAGGGCAAGGTGATCTCCCTCGCGCTCAATTTCGACAATAACGGCCCGCAGGGCGGCAAGACCAATTACCCGGCGCTCGGCCGCATCAATCCGCTGCACACCATGCTGCGCACCGGCACCGACGCCTATTCCGGCGTACTCGACAAGCGTGGCATCCGCGCCGCCGACGACATGGTGGTGATCCCGCTGCAATGCGGCACGCAATGGGACGGCCTCGGCCACGTATTCTATGAAAACAACATGTGGAATGGCTACGACTGCCGCGAAGTGTCGTCGTTCGGCGCGGCGAAATGCGGTATCGAAAAGACCAAGAGCAAGATGGTCGGCCGCGGCGTATTTCTCGACGTCGCGCGCGCGCTCGGCAAGGACTGCCTCGACGACGGCTACGGCATCACCTGCGCCGATCTCGATCTCACCGCGAAGAAGCAGAACATCACGTTCAAGCGCGGCGATTATATCATCGTGCGCACCGGCCAGATGGAACGCTGCCTCAAAGCCGGCAACTGGGACGGCTATCCCGGTGGCGACGCACCGGGTTTCGCGTTCGAGACGCTGGAATTCGTCGCCAAGACCGAGCTCGCCGCGCTCGCCAGCGACACCTGGGGTTGCGAAGTACGGCCGAACAATACTGAGGGCGGCATCAACCAGCCCTGGCACTGGATTACCATCCCGATCATGGGCATGACCATGGGCGAGATTTTCTATCTCAAGGATCTCGCCGAGGATTGCGCCGCTGACGGCACCTATGAATTCATGTTTGTCGCGCCGGCGATCCCGATCACTGGCGCGGTGGGCTCGCCGACCAATCCGCTGGCGATCAAGTGAGGCGGTCCATGTGGAGATTTCTCTGCACGTCGCTGTGTTGCGTCGCGATTTTCGCGGCTGGGCAGGCCAGTGCAGAAACCTGGCCCAGCCGTCCAATCAAGCTGATCGTGCCGACCGGAGCCGGCGCTGCGACCGACGTGATGGCAAGGCTCCTTGCCGACGGCGTGTCGCGGACGCTCGGTCAGCCGATGTTCGTGGAGAATGTTCCCGGCGCATCGGGCATGTTGGGCCATGAAACTGCGGCGCACGCCGCGCCCGACGGTTACACGCTGCTGTTTACCAATACCTCGGGCATGGCGATCAATCTGATTTCCTTCAAGCAGCTTCCCTACGATCCGACGCGCGACTTCGCGGCCGTCGCGCTGGTATGCAATCTGGCGCCGCAGATGCTGTCGGTGAATGCCGATTTGCCGGTTACTTCCACCGGCGAATTGATCGCTTACGCCAAGGCCAATCCCGGCAAGCTGTCGATCGCCTTCGACAACACCGCCGGCGCCGCCGCGTTCGCGGCAAAACTGTTCAATAAGCGCGCCGGACTCGGTTTGATCGAAGTGCCATACCGATCCGCCGGACAACTCACGCAGGACGTCGCCAGCGGCGTCAATCAAGTGATGATGAGCTCGATTACGGCTGCACTTGCGGTGATGCAGTCCGGGAAAGTCAGGCCGCTCGCAATAGCGTCCGAACGACGTTTTCCGAGCTTGCCTGATCTGCCGCCGCTGCACGACACCATTCCCGGATTGGTCATGAACGGGTTTTTCGCCATTGTCGCTCCAGCGGGCACGCCGCCGGACATTGTCGCCACGCTCAATCACGACATCGGCGAATATCTGAAAGGTCCGGACATTCAGGCCAAACTATTGACGTTCGGGCTTGCCACCGGTGGCGGCGGCACTCCGGAAAGCACCGCTCAGGCTATTCGCGCCGAGCAGGATCAGTGGAAGGCCGTGGCCAAGGAACTCGACATCGAGCCGCAATAGCGGATCAGGCCCCCGGCGCAACGTGGACGCCACGCCAGCCGGAGCGGTCGATGGCCCGCCGCACTACACCCGATGCCTTGGCCTCTTCGACGAATGCGCTGAGATAGGCAAGCCATCCGGCTTGCCCTTTTTGCGCGGCTAGGCCGAGCGTGTTGAAGCCATAGCGCTCCTCCAGCACGCGCGAGCCCGGAAGTTTTGCGGAGTAGCGCAACAATATTTCGCTCAGCGACGCCATCACCGTCGCCTCTCCGCGGGCCATGATCTCGAACGTCGCATCCGGCAGGTCGGCGTAGACCATGGTGGCGTGCTTGAGCATCCGCTCAAGCGTCAGCGTGGAGGCGTGGTGGCGCACCGCGGCAATCCGGACACCCGGACGGTCCGCATCGGCAACGCCATGAATGGAAGAGCCCGACGAGACCAGTAACGAGTAGTCAGCCTGAACAATGCCGGGCGAGTAATCGACTTGCGCGGCCCGGACCGGTTCGATGCCAAGAATGGACGTGTCGCAGGCACTAGACACGACGCTGGCGACGGCTTGCGGCGGTGTCGGATGCTCCACCGGCACGCCTTGGACGCCGAGCCGCGCGCCGAGCGCCGAAACCAGATCGACCGCCCAGCCGCTCAACGCGCCGGTGGCGGGATCCTTCCGGTATTGCGGAACATAGAGCGCAACCCGGACTTTGCCGGCCTTGACGATGCCGTCGATCTTAGCGTCCGTGGATTGCTGTGCATTGGTCACGGTATGTCCCCTTATTACCCGACTGCTATTTGACACCGCTCAACGTCACGATGCCAGCAATTGCGGCACGTCGTGAACGTCATAATGGCCGCGTGGCCCAATCCGGCAAACCTGACAGTTCGCAAGAGCTGGCCACTTCCCGTGGTGTGGCCTGTCCGGTTACGATGCCGCAATCACAGCCTAGGGGGCAGGCGATGAGACGGCGCTCGAAGACGGGCGGCCAGCGGCGGAAAACGCGTCGCCACAGCGCGGCGGCGGTTGTGCGCGGGCGCAGAACGTCCGGCGCCGAAGGCGGCGGCGAGATCGCTAGCCTTCGGCTGCAGTTGAACGAGACGCTGGAGCAGCAGGCGGCCACGTCAGGCGTGCTCAAGGTCATCAGCCGTTCCAAATTCGATCTGCAGACCGTGCTTGACACGCTGACCGAGTCGGCTGCGCGGCTGTGCGAGGCGGACATGGCGTGCATCGTCCGCCCTCAGGGCGGGCAATTCATCTTCGCGGCGAATTACCGTTTTCCGAAAGCGTTCGTCGATCTTGTGACGGCAATGCCGGTCAGCGCCGGCTCCGGAACGCTGGCCGGCCGGGTTCTGCTTGAAGGCAAGGCCGTACATATTCCGGACGTTCACGCCGACCCGCAGTACCGCTTCAGCGCCGGCCAGCAAACCTCCGGCTTCCAATCCCTGCTGGGCGTGCCGCTGATGCGAGAAGGAGCTGCGATCGGCATCATCGTTCTGACCCGTTTGCAGGTGCGGCCATTTTCCCCCAAGCAGATCGAGCTCGTCACCACCTTCGCGGACCAGGCGGTGATTGCGATCGAGAATGTTCGGCTGTTCGAAGACGTGCGGAAACGCACCGAGGAATTGACTGAATCGCTGCAGCAGCAGACCGCAACCGCCGATGTGCTCAAGGTCATCAGCCGCTCAACGTTCGACCTAAAGGGTGTGCTCGACACTCTCACAGAATCCGCGGCGCGGCTGTGTGAAGCAGATATGGCCGGGATTACGCGGCAGGCAGGGACGGCCTATTACTGCGCCAGCATCTACAATTGCCCCCCGGGAGCTGAAGAAGCGTTCAAGGGCACCCCCCACGAGCGCACCCGCGGAAGCGTCACCGGCAGAGTGCTGATCGACGGCAAGACCATCCATGTACGAGATGTTTTGCTCGATCCGGAATACACGATGGCCGAGGTTCAGCAAAAAGCAGGCTTTCGCACTGTCCTTGGCGTGCCGCTGATGCGCGAAGGTCATCCGATCGGCGTCATTATGCTGATGCGCAGCGAAGTCCGCCCATTCAGCGACAAGCAGATCGAGCTTGTTCGGACCTTTGCCGACCAGGCGGTCATTGCCATCGAGAATGTCCGACTGTTCGAAGCCGAGCAGCAGCGCACGCGCGAGCTCGCCGAATCGCTGGAACAGCAAACCGCAACATCCGAGGTGTTGGGCATCATTTCCAGATCGCCCGGCGAACTGGGCCCGATATTCGAGACCATACTGGCAAATGCCGTCCGCATTTGCGGCGCCAAGTTCGGCAATCTGCTCCTGATCGATCAGGATATCTTTCGTATCGGCGCGACCCATGGCGCGCCGGCCGCCTACGTGAGTTATCTGCAACGCGAAGGTCCGTTCCGCGTCGATCCGCGGTTGGGGCTGCGCCAACTCCTCAGCGAGAAACGGTCCTATCAGGTCGCCGACATCGCGCTCGAACCAACCTTCGGGGACAAGTTGCGCGTCGCGACGATGGAGCTCGCGCATGCCCGAACCGTGGTGGGCGTGCCGATGGTCAAAGACGGCGAGGTGATCGGATCGATCGTCATCTACCGGCAGGAAGTGCAGCGGTTCACGGATAAGCAGATCGCTGTGGTGGAGAATTTCGCCCAGCAGGCGGTGATTGCCATCGAGAACACGCGGCTGCTCAACGAGCTGCGCGAGTCGCTGCAGCAGCAAACGGCGACATCCGAAGTTCTCAAGGTCATCAACCGCTCGACCTTCGACCTGCAAACCGTGCTGCAAACCCTTGTTGAGTCGGCCGCTCGCCTTTGCGACGCCGACAAGGCGACTATTACGCGGCAAAAGGGCGACGTATTCTATCGTGCGGAAACTTATGGATTCTCCCCGGAATTCTCGGATTTCGTCAGGAGTGTTCCGGTCGTGCCGGAACGCGGCTCCGGCCTCGGACGTGCCTTGCTCGAAGGCACAGTTGTTCATATTCCCGACGTGCGCGCCGATTTGGAGTACACCTTTGTCGAAGCCCAGAAATTGGGCGATTATCGCACCGTCCTCGGTGTGCCGATGTTGCGCGAAGGCGTTCCGATTGGCGTTTTGGCGCTGACGCGGTCCGAGGTCAGGCCGTTCACCGATAAGCAGATCGAGCTTGTTTCCACCTTCGCCGACCAGGCGGCGATCGCCATCGAGAACGTTCGGCTGTTTGAAAGCGTTGAGGCGCGCACCCGGGAGTTGGCGCAATCGCTGGAAAATTTACAGACCGCGCAGGATCGTCTGATCCAGACCGAGAAGCTTGCCTCGCTCGGCCAACTGACCGCCGGCATCGCCCACGAGATCAAGAACCCGCTCAACTTCGTCAATAATTTCTCGGATGTCTCGGTGGAACTGCTCGGCGAGTTGCGCGCTACGCTGGACGGCCTGTCGGTCGACGGAAAAGCCCGCGACGACATCGCCGAGTTGACCGGCACTTTGCGCGAAAATCTTGAAAAGATCACTCAGCACGGCAAACGCGCAGATTCGATCGTCAAGAACATGCTGCTGCATTCGCGCGAAGGTTCAGGAGAGCGCCGTCCCGTCGGCGTCAACGCACTTGTCGAGGAAGCTCTCAACCTCGCCTATCACGGCGCCCGGGCCGAGAGGCAGGGCTTCAATATCGCGCTGCGGCGGTCCTTGGATCCTGCCGCCGGAGATGCCGACCTATTCCCGCAGGAGATCACCCGGGTCTTGCTCAATTTGATTGCAAATGGATTCTATGCCGCAACAAAACGCAAGGAACGGTGGGCGGACGATGGCTACGAGCCGACTCTGTCGGCCTCTACCAAGGACCTTGGCGACAGGGTCGAGATCAGGATTCGCGACAACGGGACAGGCATTCCCGCCGAGGCCAGGGAAAAGATTTTCAATCCCTTCTTTACCACCAAGCCCGCCGGCGAGGGCACCGGGCTCGGGCTCTCGATCAGTCACGACATCATTGTCAAGCAACATTCGGGGAGTATCGAGGTCGACAGCAGGCCGGACGAATTCACCGAATTCCGAATCGTTGTCCCGCGCACAGGGTCAATCACATAATCAGGGGGCTAAGCGTGACGCTTCTAGTACTCGTCGTCGATGACGAACCGGACGTGGAAGCGCTGTTTCGCCAGCAATTCCGGCGGGATTTGCGCAGCGGACGGTTTGCGATGGAATTTGCCCAGTCGGCCGCCGAAGCGCTGCAGCGCTTGACCGACGCAACCACGGCTTCACTCATCCTGATACTATCCGACATCAACATGCCGGGAATGAGCGGCCTTGAGCTGTTGCCCAAGGCAAGGGCGGCCCGGCCCGACGTGCCCGTCATCATGATTACCGCCTACGGCGATCCGCAGACGAAGCAGAAAGCGCTCGAAGGCGGCGCGGAGGCACTCCTGACCAAACCGATCGATTTCGCCGCATTGCGCAACGAGATCGAGACGCGCATCGACAGAGCGGCGTGAAAGCGCGCCAGCCGAGGCACAGCAAGGCGCATTTGCGCCGCTGATCCTGGCCACCGATCAAAATCCGGTCCAGTCGCCGGCCTGCTCGAAGGCGGCCACGGCGCGGAAGATCGTGGCCTCGTCATAGTGCCGCCCGACCAGCATCATGCCGATCGGCCGGCTGTCCTGTATGCCACACGGCAGGCTGATGGCCGGGTGGCCGGTGACGTTGAAGGGACAGGTGTTGCCGGTCGCCTCCCAGCTTCGACGCGTGATTTCCTGCGGCGTCGCGCCTTGCCGGGGAATCGGCGTCGCCTTCATCGGAGTCGTCGGCAGCAGCAGAAGATCGTGCGCCGTGAGCGCCTTGTCGTAAGCAGCGCGCAACCGCCGTCTGATGTTTTGCGCTTTTGCGTAATAATGTCCGCCGTATCGATCGAGCGTATATTTGCTGAATATCGACGCGATCTTGATGGTATCGGCGAAACTATCGGCGCGGCTGCGCCAGCCCATCGCCTTATCGAGCAGGCTCGTGACGTAAAGTCCCTCGTGATTGATACCGGCGCCGTTCATTTCCAGAAGGGTCACACAGGCCGCGTCGCCGCGGATCGCGGCCCACACGGCAAAGCCGGAGCCATGGGCCGGCAGCGATACGTCCTCGACGACCGCGCCGAGGCTGCCGAAACGCTTAGCCGCTTCGCGCACATGCGCGTCGACGTCGGCTTCCGAATTCGGATGGCCGAAGCCCTCTTTAAGCACGCCGATACGCAGGCCTTTGACGCCGCCGCCGAGCGCCTCCGTGTAGCGGCTGGCGGCAACGCCGCGCTGGCGCGAGTCGATGCCATCCGGCCCGGCGATGACTTCAAGAAGCAGCGCGTTATCGGCGACGTTCGCGGTCATCGGCCCGCAGGTATCGAGCGTGATCTCGAGCGGCGCGATGCCGGTATAGGGCACGAGGCCGAACGTCGGCTTGAGCCCGACGATGCCACAGAAGCTGGCTGGAATGCGGATCGAGCCGGCCTGATCGCCGCCGATCGCCATATCGACCTCGCCAGCGGCGACGAGCGCGGCGCTGCCGGACGATGACCCGCCGGCGGTGAACCCCGGCTTGCGCGGATTCTGCACCGGCCCGGTGGAACTGGTATGGCTGCCGCCGGATACGCAATAATATTCGCATACGGCTTTGCCGGCTATCTCGCCACCGGCGTCGAGAATGCGCTCGACAATCGTCGCATCGACGTCCGGTACATAGCCCTCCAAAACGTCGGCGCCGATCATCATGGGTACGCCGGCGAGGCAAACATTGTCCTTGAGTGCGATGCGGCGGCCGGCGAGCTTGCCGCCCGGCTTGCCCTTGATCGACGTCTTCACATACCAGGCGCCGTACCTATTCTCGTCGCCTTGCGGGATGTGCCCTGGCCCACGCGGGTATTTCACCGGCGGCAGTTCGTCAGGCATGGCATCAAGTGCCGCGTAGGCCCGCGCCAGCGGTCCGGTGATTTCGTCGACGGCGCGCAGATAGTCGTCACTCGGATTCATGCCGAGCTGCGTCGCCGCGCGGCGCAAATCGGCCATGCCTGGTTTCTCGAACATCGCATTTCCTCATTAGGTCCCGCGGACGACCGCGGCATTGTAGCGGCTCGATGTTGGCGTATGCTGGTTAAATTGGACCGGCCGGGAGACCATTCCGGTGCGCCGCATCAGGGGAGCACCATCCATGACACGGGCAATGTTCGTTGCACTGGTCGCGTTTTTCGGAGCCTTTTCGCAAGGTGCGGTCGCGCAAATCTACAAAGGCAAGACGATCATCATGATCGTCAACTATCCGCCGGGAGGCCCGACCGACATCGAGGGGCGGATTGTCGCCCAGCATCTGCCGCAGCACATTCCCGGTCAGCCGACCATCGTGGTCAAGAATATCGGCGGCGGGTCCGGACTGCTCGGCAGCAACGAGCTTGGCGACGCCACCGCCGACGGCATGGCGGTCGGCTTTTTTACGCTCGACGTCATGGCCGAGCTCACCGACAATCCTTCGGTCCGCACCAAGTTTTCCGACTTCGTGCTCATTGCCGGCGTGGAAAGTCCGCTGGTCGTCTATATGCGCAAGGACACGCCGCCGGGGATCAATGTACCGGCCGACCTCATGAAGGCGGAAGATTTCAAGGCGCTTTCGCTCAACGCCCAAAACGTCAACAGCATCAATCAGGAGATTTCGCTCGATCTGTTGGGCATCAAGTATCAGCCGGTACCCGCTTATCGCGGCCTCAAGGAGGTCGAGACCGCGATCCTGCAAAACACAGGGCAAATGGCCAACACATCGCTGTCGGGCTGGCTCGGTTCGGCCGAGCCTTCGATGAAGGATATTGTCATTCCGCTCTGGCAACTGGCGCCGCGCGGCAAGGACGGCGGCTATCCGCGCAGCCGTTCGCTGCCGAATATGCAGACCTTCGAGGAGTTCTATTCCAGCGTCACGGGCGGCAAGTCGCCGGCCGGAGATTTCCGCTACCAGGCCATGCGCGCCGCCGCCGATCCGCAGCTAGCCATGTTTCGTGTTGCCGTTCTGCCGCCAAAGTCGCCTGACGGGATCGTCGCAGTAATGCGTGCGGCGTTCAATGAGCTGTGGCAGGACCAGGATTTTCTCACCGACTATGCCAGGGTGCTGGCGACGCGGCCAATCATGGTCTCCGGCGCCGAGGGCCAGGATATCCTGGCTGGCTTGAGCAAGGTGCCACGGAAGGTCAAGGATTTTCTCGTCGACTACACCAGCAGGGTGACCGAAAAATAACAGAACGTGACAACCGCAGTGGAGCGCAGCCGACGGTTCTCGCTGCGAGCACCGGGATGATTGCGATCAACCTGCCATCACGGCTTCGTAGCGGGCGCGCCACGCGGTTGCACTTTGCCGCACTTCGATTACCTTTGGGGCATCCACGCGACATTGAACGGCGGCAGCCATGAGCACCAGCGCAGACACCAAGCAATATCCCGTCACTTATACCGAGGTGGAGTGGCGAAAACTTTTGACGCCCGAGCAGTTCCACATCATGCGCGAGCACGGCACCGAACGTCCCGGAAGCTGCGCGCTCAACTACGAGAAACGTGCCGGCACGTTCTATTGCGCCGGCTGTGGCCAGGCGCTGTTCAACTCGAAAAAGAAGTTCGAGAGCGGCACCGGGTGGCCGAGCTTCAACGATCCGATTGCCGGATCGGTGGAGACCACGACCGATCGCAGCTGGGGCATGACCCGTACCGAGGTGCATTGCAGCCGCTGCGGCAGCCACCTCGGCCACGTCTTCGAGGACGGTCCGCCGCCGACCCATCTGCGCTATTGCATCAACGGCGTGGCGACGAATTTCAAGCCGGAGTGACTACTGCCGCAGCTGCTCGCGCAGCCACTCCACGATCGTCGTGGTGATGTGCTCCGACGGCTCTCCCGGCGTACGACCCATGTGGTGGCCGTTGGCGTAGATGCGCGCCGATTTCGGGCTGCCGTGCTCCATCAGCAGATAAATGTCGGCGACCGGAGCCTGGTCGTCGAGCTTGCCGTTGACGCCGAGGATGGGTGCCGACGGCTTGTCAATCAGGCCCATGGTCACGAGCGAGAAACGCGGCGCAATGTCCAAGAACTCTTCGAGCGTCCCGGTGCCCACGGCGCGGCTGCGCGCTTCAAGCAGACTGTTGGCGCCGAACAGGTAGGTCGCGCCGCCGGTGGTGAAGGCCGGGATCAGCCATTCCTTCTGAAAGCCGTAATGCACATTGCCGCCGTGAAATACGGCGCCCTTGATGCGATCCGGAGCGACGTAAGCAAGCCGTGCCGCCCAGTAGGCGCCGAAGCTGCCGCCCCAGACGGCAACGCGGGAACCATCGACGTCAGTGCGCCGCGGCAGATAATCGAGCCACGCTGTCAAGCTGCGCTCGGCGGCCGGATCGCTATAGAGAACCGGATTCTCACCGCTACCCGGCATGTCGACGGTGAGCGAAGCGAGTTTTTGGCCCATGATCGCATTGGCGATACGCAGGCGATCTTCCTTCCAGCCGTCGACGCCGCCCCAATGCAGAACCACCGCCGGGCTCGCCACGCCGGACGGGCGCTGCAAATAACCGGTCAGTTTCTTGTCGCCGAACGGCAACTCGATGATTTCGAGCGGTGGATCGAAATACTTCGCCGCCTTGCGGAACATACGTAGCGAATGTTTATACGCTTCAAGTTTAACCGGCGAATTAGGCGTCGGATAACGCCCGACGCGGCAAGCGTCGAAGGCATGCATGTATAATTCGACGAGTTCCCCGCCGGGAGCGCCAGTTGTGGCGCACGCGTCGGCCTTCTCCTCGTAGCCGAGGCCGATCTTCGACCATTCCTCCGCCCAATGATCCTTGTCGAGGCTTGTCAGCGCATTCATGACGCGCTCGGCATCTTCACGACGAATGTCCTCGAACGGATTGAGCCGGTCGGCGCGGCGCATGAACTCCGCCTTGACTTCATCGAGCGACCGCTCGCGGGAGCCGGCGGGCTTCACCGGCGATGTTTGGAGATTCATTGTCGCACCTTGAGCAAGTCGCAGTTGCAGACTGTCTGCTATATTGTAGCCAAACAAGGGGAAGCGTCCACGTACTTCAGGCACCGTCGCCCGGGAGGAAATCATGCAGCTACCACGCCGGCATTTTCTGCGTTTGGCATCGGGACTCGTCGCGTTGCCGTTGGCGCCGCACTCCGCCGGAGCGCAGGCCTATCCGGCGCATCCAGTGCGCCTGATCGTCGGCTTTCCGGCCGGCGGCCAGGTCGACATCATCGCGCGTCTGGTCGCGCAAGCGCTCGGCGAGCGTATCGGCCAGTCGGTCGTTGTCGAGAACAAGCCGGGCGCCGGCGGCAATCTCGGTGCCCAGGCGGTCATCAGCGCGGCGCCCGACGGCTACACTCTGTTTTTCGGCGCCTCGTCGAACACCATCAACACGACGTTGTTCGCCAACCTCCCGTACGACTTCGCCCGTGATATCACGCCGGTCGCACCGGTGAATCGCATACCGCTGGTACTCGATGTGAACCCGGCGTTTCCGGCCAAAAATATCGCCGAGTTTATAGCTTATGCCAAAGCTAACCCGGGCAAACTCAATGTCGGTTCACCGTCTGCCGGTACGCCGCCGTACTTATGCGTCGACTTGCTCAAGATGATGGCCGGCATTGACATCGTGCACGTGCCGTATGTGGGCGAGAACCAGATGGTGACTGACTTGCTCGGCGGTCAGATCATGACCGGCTTCAGCGGCATCTCCACGGCCATCGGCCATATCAAGGCCGGCAAGCTGCGCGCACTCGGCGTGACAACGGCGACGCGGGTCGCGGAATTGCCGGATGTTCCGACCATCGGAGAAACCGTACCGGGCTTCGAAGCGAGCGGCTGGACCGGCGTCGTCGCGCCGAAAGGCATGTCGAGCGACATTGTCGACAAGCTTGCCGGAGCGATCCACGACTTGCAGGTCGATCCCGCGTTCAGGGCGCGGCTCGCCGAATTCGGCGTCACGGTGCTGACGCTGTCGCCGGCCCAGTTCGGCAAATTCATAGTCGACGAAACGGAGAAGTGGGGCAAGATTGTCAGGTTTGCGGGTTTGAAGCCGCAGTGAGAATGGCACGCGCCCATTATAAGGAAAATTCATGAGCGAAACTTCATTGCTGGGGCGGTTCAAGGCTTCGCTCATTGCATCCGCCGGCCAAGTCGTGTTCGGCATGGAGGACGGAACGGTCTCCATCTTCGGCCTTGTCTTCGGCGTTGCCGCGACCACGAACGATCAGTCGGCAGTGCTGGTCGCCGGCGCTTCAGGAGCGGTCGCCGCCGCCGTATCGATGATGGCCGGGACCTATCTCGACGTCGAAACGAACCGGGATCGGGCGCGCGTGCTCACAGCGCACATCGAGTCCGATCTGCGAAACGGCAGCACCGCTGTGCTTGAAAGCGTGACCCAACGGCTGCAAACGGCCGGAATGCCGCGAGATCAAGCGGCGGTCGTGAGCGATTTCTTGTCGTCGCGGCCCACTATTTTGAAGAGTGTCGCCACCGCGCTCGCCGTCTCGGCAGATTCCGATTTGAGCCAAGGCCCACTCGTTCAATCGCTGTGGATGCTTGCTTCCGATTTTTTTGCGGCGGCCGTCCCTATCCTGCCGTTTGCGTTTCTTTCCGTACCGCAAGGCCGCTTAATTTCCGGGACTGTCACGATGCTGCTGCTGATCGGCCTTGGAATTGGACGAGGCCTGATCGGCAACCGAAATATTTTTCGTACGGTCGTCGAAACGGTTTCGATCGGCGTCGCCGCTGCGCTTGCCGGCGTCGGAATCGGAATTGGAATTGTGCACCTATCGGCTTCAGGCTAAGCGCGCACGGGTTGGCCGCAGCCTTGCGGATTGAATACACGTCGCGTCGAGGGCGGATTGTTCACAAGCTCTGCCGCCGGCCGGACCGGACGCGGAGTGAAATTGCCGCCGCAGTTCGGGCAAACGCCTTTAAGCCGATTGTCCACGCAATCGCGGCAGAACGTGCACTCAAAGGTGCAAATCATGGCGTCGGTCGCCGACGGCGGCAAATCCCTATCGCAGCATTCGCAACTTGGACGTAACTCAAGCATGGTTCGTCTCCTGTATCCCAGCGCCGCGCCAGCGGTGCACGCCACCGCCGCTTAAGGCGACAGTTGGCGGCGAAACATCGCCAGGATCAATTCCCAGTCGCGCAGCGTCGCCGACTTGTTGTAGATGTCCCGATCGGGCAAGGCGTAGCCGTGGTCGGTGTTGACGTGGACTTCATGCCGATATTTCACGCCGGCTTCCTTCATCGCCCCGGCAATCTGGGCGATGGTCGGCGGCGGCGAGTAATGGTCTTTCTCGCCAAACCCACAGTAAAACTCACCCTTTATCTTCGGCGTCAGGCGATGCGGGGAGTCGGCCGCGTCGGTGACCAGCGCCGTACCGTGCAGGCTTGCGGCGGCCTTGATCTGGTCAGGAAAATTTGCGGCCGCGAGGAGCGAAAGCCGACCGCCGAGACAATAGCCGAAGCAACCTTTGGGGCCCGACCGGGCCGATTTGTCGCTGGCCAGAAACTTAAGAATGGCCTGCGTATCCGCCATGGACTCCGTGTCCGACTGCTTCTTCGCCGGCCCAAGGACCTTGGCGCGCATCGCGTCATCAAGCTTGCTCAGCGAGATCATCTTGCCGCCTTGATCGCGCACTTGGTGGCGAATTTTTCCTTGCCGATAAAACATGTCGGGAACCAGGCAATAATAACCGGTGGCTCCGACCCAGCGCGCAATATCGTAAAGCTCTTCGCGCACACCCCAGATGTCCATGTAAAGAATGACGGCAGGAAACGGCCCGTCCTGCTGCGGATGAACCACAAACGTCGGCATCTTGCCGGCGGACGTCTCGATTTCGATCGACTGCTCCATCATCTTCTCGGTCCCAAGGTTCACATGGCGGCGCGCGGCCGGTAAAAGATATGCCCTACTTTAACGGCCCAACGCGGCCCCTCAACCCCCGAAAGAACCATGGCCCGCATCTCTCTTGTCGAGGAAAAAGACCACCCCGAGCTTGCCGATCTAATCGGCAAGATCCGCGCCGGACGGCGCGGCGCGCTAATCAACGTCTACAAGCTTTTGCTGCATTCACCGCCGCTTGCCGAGATATGGCTCAATTTCGTGAGCACCGCGCGCTTCAAGACCGAGCTCGACGGCCGGCTGCGTGAAATCATCATCGTCCGCGTCGCCCACCTCAACCGGACCACGTATGTATTCAAGCAGCACGTGCCGCAGCTCTCCGCGCCGGAAGGCCTGACCGATGCAGAATGCGACGCGCTGGCTGACTGGGAAAAGGCCTCCTCCTTTAGCGCCCGCGAACGCGCGGCGCTCGCTTACACCGACGCTATGACTCGCGATATCGCAGTGCCGGATAAGGTATTCGATGCGCTGCGAGCGCATTTCAACGAACGCCAGATCGTTGAAATGTCTGTCCTGATCGGCCTCTACAACATGCATACCCGTGTCTTCACCGCGCTCGGGATCGACCCCGAGCCGCATCACAAATAATCGGCGCGCTGCCATGCCCCCTGTCCTCGTCGTCGAAGACGACCGGTTTCTGCGCGTTGTCGAGGTTGTGCTCGATCCGAACGTAAGTCCCGAGCGGCGTGCGGCCTTCACCGATTTCTTCAAACACGACGAACCCGATTTCGACGGGTGGTGCGAAAAAGTCCGCCGGCTAGCGGCAAAACTCTACCCGGCCGACGTGCGGCTCGTCGAAACACAGGACGCACTGCGCGCAAATCTTGCCGACGCCGATGCCTTGATCGTCGAAGCGCTGTCGATCGGGTTCGACGAACTCGCGGCGGCGGGAAGGCTCAAGGTGGTGCAGAAATACGGCCTCGACCTGCGCCGGATCAACAGCGAGGTCTGCGCCAAAAAGGGCGTCGCGGTGCTCACCTTGCGCCGCCGCGCCAACATCGCCTGCGCCGAGCTGGCGATGACGCTGATGCTGATGCTGGCGCGGCGTGTCAACGAATTGCATGGCCGCATCAGCGCCGAGGCCATTGCCGAGCTCGGCTACGACTACGAGCCGTTCGACCGCCGCCACACCCCGAATTCGAATTGGGGCCGTATCCCAGGCCTGGAGATTCTTTACGGCGCCACGGTTGGCATCGTCGGCCTTGGCGAGATCGGCCGCGAGTTCGCAATCCGCTGCGCCGCATTTGGCATGCGCATCCTCTATAGCGCCCGGCAGCCGGCGCCGGCGGCCGTCGAACGGCAGTTCCAGGCCGCGTATCGGCCGATGCCCGATTTGCTGGCGGAGAGCGATTGGGTCGCGCTGTTCGTGCCGACAGGGCCATCAACCCGCAATCTGATCGGTCGCGCCGGCTTCGATCGGATGAAGCCGGGCGCGCGCCTGGTCAACATTTCGCGCGCCGACGTGGTCGATCGCACCGCGCTCGTTGAAGCGTTGCGCTCAGGCCGGCTCGGCGGCTTCGGCCTCGACCCTCTCTACGAAAGTCCGGGCCGCGATGACGACGAATTGTTGAAATTCCGCAACGTCATCATGACACCGCACATCGCAGCGCAACCGCGGTTCAATGCGCTCGATGATCTGGAGGAGATGATTGTCGGGCTTGCGGAAGCCTTGACGGCATAAGGCGCCGGGGCCGGTTCACATTGGGCCCCACCGGTCTCATTCACACGACGGATTGCGGCGACGGCGACGGGTGTCCGGCCCTCGTGCTCTGCGCCAAGCGCAGCGCGCGCTGGAGCGCGGCAATATCGTAAGGCTTTTGCAGCACTTCGAAACCTTGCCGGATGGCGTCTTCGGCGCTTGAGCTGTAGCCAGTCGTCAGCAACACCGCGACATCGGGAAAATTGCGCCGGACGGTATCGGCGAGTTCGAGTCCATTCATGCCGCCGGGCATCAGAATGTCCGAGAACACCAGATCTATATCGCCTTCGCGATCGATGAGATCGAGGCCTGCCTGCGCGCTCGCGGCAAGCTTCACCCGGTAGCCGAGCTCTTGCAAATAGGCCTTGCCGACATCAGCAACCTCCGCGTTGTCCTCAACCAGAAGCGCCGTTCCGGCGGTGCGTCGGGTAGCAGCTGGGGCGGCGTGCTCACTCGCCTGCGCCGGCTTCTCCCACGTTTGCGGCAGGAACAACGTCACGGCCGTACCGCGACGCGCCGAGCTGACGATGCTGACCGCGCCGCCCGATTGCTTGGCAAAGCCGTAGACCTGGCTCAGACCGAGACCGGTGCCCTTGCCGACCTCTTTCGTCGTGAAGAACGGCTCGAACACGCGCGGCAGAACTTCGGGCGGAATGCCGGTGCCGCTGTCCGCAATCCGGACGGCGACAAACTCGCCGTTCAACCCTTCTTCGCTGGCTTTGCCGCGCAGCACGATCGGCCTGGCGGTAATCGTCAACGTCCCGCCCGACGGCATTGCGTCGCGCGCATTAAAGGCGAGATTGAGCAGCGCCAGCTCGAACTCGCTGGGGTCGATCTTGACGCAACACCGGCGCCGCGGAACTCCGACGCGGATCTCGATGTCGCCACGCAGCGAGCGGCTGAGCATGTCCTTGATCTCGGGCAAGCGCTTGACAAGATCGACGACGCACGGCTGCAGCATTTGCCGCCGCGAGAAGGTAAGCAGTTGCCGGGTGAGGCTTTCGCCGCGATCCGTAGCGTTGGTAATGGCGTCGAGCAGTTGCGTCTGCTTATCGTCCTTGATCGATCGGCGCAGCCGTTGCACGCTGCCGCTGACGATCATCAGCAGATTGTTGAAATCGTGGGCGACGCCGCCGGTCAGTTGACCGATAGCCTGAAGTTGCTGCGCCTGATGCAGCGCACCTTCCGCCATTTCGCGGCGTTCGGCCTCGTCGTGCAACCGCTCGGTGCGGCGAAGCGCGATCCACAGCACGCCAAACAGCAGCAGCGTCGCCGGCAAGCCGAAGATCAAATGCGTTCCGATGCTCGTCAACCACTCTCTGTCGATCGATGCGATACTGATGCCTGACAACGCATAGACCGGGTAGCCGGCGAGCTTACGGAAGCCGACGCGCCGGGGAATGCCATCAACCTCGGAGTTGACCGTGAACAGGCCCTGCGTGAGGCCGCCGCTGATGGCGCGGCGCAACGCCGCCGATGGGCTGAGTTGCCGGGCCCGGTTTTTGCGATACGGATAGCGCGCAAGAATCACACCATCGGCACGGACTAGGGCATAGAAACTGCCGGGCGTCTGCCCGATCAAGTTATAAAAGTCCTCGAAATATTTCGGACGCACCGCCACGGCAATGACGCCGTTGAACGATCCGTCGGGCGACGCCAGCCGGTGCGATAGATCGAAGAAATCACTGCCGACAACGGACAGATTCGGCGTCCGCAAGTCGCTGACATAGGTACCGGCATCCTTCTCGAGTTGCGCCTTGAAGTAGTCGCGATCGGAGAAATTGACGTCGCTTTTGACCGACGCCAGCGCGCTCGATGCCATGGGCCGGCCGTCGCTGCCGACGAGAACGATGGCTTGCAGTTGCGGCATCACGCCGGAGATACGTTCGAGACGCGGGTGAAGCGTTGTCTGTGCAGCACGGATCTGGTCGTCCGACATGCCGCGCACGACCTCATCGACTTCGGCGAAGGTGCGATCTACCGTCTCGAACACTTTGAGTGCCTGCTCTTGCTGCACGTCGAGCGATCGTTCAATTCGCTCATCGGCCGCGGCGCGCGTGTCGCTGAAGGTCACCCACGCGGCATAGGCATAAAGCGCCGCCGGCAGGACCAGCGACGCAATCATCATCAGCTTCAGCAGGCGAACTGCCGATTCCCGTGCAGTATTCATCGACGTCCAATGTAGCCACGACGCGACGGGAGCAGCTTTCCACAATTATCGGGCGCGAACGAGGCGTGATTTGCCGCGGATGGTTGCAATTTCGTGACCGGCCGAAGCGCCGCAGGCTCTTGACGGTTCCAAATTGGCCGCAATTGATTTGATTGCTAACTCACCGCCGTCGGCGCCAGCGCGTCTATATCGGTGACCACGTCTATGATGACGGGTCGGTTGGCGGCGAGCGCTTGCGCCATTGCCGCCGGAAACGCCGAAGCCCGCTCGACCCGGATGCCGACCGCGCCCATGTCCTCCGCCAGCCTTGCGAAATTGACCTTGCTGAAAGTCCACAATTCGCGCGCCTTGTCGGTTTGCTTGCCGCCATACACCCGGTCGAAGCCGCGTTTGGACTGATTGCCGCCGCCATTGTTGTTGACGACGGTCACGGCATTGATACCCCAACGCGCCGCCGTCTCGATCTCGGCGATGTGGTACCAGAAGCCGGCGTCGCCGGTGAACGTCACCACCGGCCGGTCGGGGCAGGCGCATTTGGCGCCAAGTCCCGCCGGGAATGCCCAGCCGAGATGACCGGCGCTGCGGATATAGCTCTGGCGCGGACTGGTCAGATCGAACATGCCGCCCATCCACACGCCGGCATGCCCGGTATCGACCACGACAATGGCATTGTCCGGCACGTGCTGCGTCAATTCGTGGCAAAGGCGCTCCGGCTTGATCGGCACGGCGTCGGATTCGAGGGCAGCTTTGTACTTTTGCCGCCACTCCGCGCAGAGGTTTTGCGTCTCGCCGATCCAGGGTTTGCGCTTCGACGCCGTGGACCGGTCGGCAAGCGCCACCATGCGCGCGAGCGTCACTTTGGCGTCGCCGTTGACGCCGGCCAATAGCGGATAATTACGGCCGAGCGCCTCCGGGTCGATATCAATCTGGATTGCCTGGGTGCCGATTTTCGGCACCGCCCAGAAATGCGTGGTCATGCCGCCGGTCTCGGTGCCGACAAAACAGACCAGGTCGGCTGCGTTGACAACACGATTGGCGCTCTCGCGGGAATAGGTGCCGCAAACCCCGACCGAGAGCGGATGATTTCCCGGAATCGTATCCTTGCCGTTGAGCGAGGTGGCAATCGGAATTTGCAACGTCTCGGCGAGCGCGACGAGCTCTTGCGCCGCGCCCGACGCGCGCACGCCGCCGCCGGCGACGATGACCGGGCGCGCGGCATCCTCGAGGATTTTCAGCGCCGCGCGCACGCCCGCATCGTCCGGCGCCGGCCGGAATGCCGGCAGCCGCGCGAATTGCGGTTCGCACAGCGGCTCCATGTCGGCTTCCTCGGCGTCGATCTGGCCTTCATTGCCGCGGAACTGGAGATGGACGGGTCCAGGACAGCCGGTCACTGCGGTGCGGAACGCCTGGCGCACCATGTCGGGAAAGCGCGCTACGTCGTCGACGGTGGCATTGAACTTGGTTACCGGCTCGAACGCCGGCACGTCATCGACTTCCTGATAGACTTTGCGGAATTTGTTTTTCGGCTCGCGGCCGCCGGTCATGGCAATGACCGGCGAATGGGCAAGCCAGGCATCGCGAAGACCGGCCGCGAGATTGAGCGCGCCGATCACCTGCGCCATGCAGATGCCGGGCTTGCCCGACGCGCGCGCATAGCCATCCGCCATATAGGCCGCAGCCTTCTCGCCATGCACATGCAGTCGCTTGATGTCGGTGCGCCGCTCCATCTCCGCATAAGTTGTGCGCAGCACAGCCGGGACGTGAAACACGTGCGTCACGCCATAGCCCTTGAGCATGTCGGCGAGGCATTGCGCGCCGGTCATTTTTCGATTGTGGCCAATTTGCATGGCGGACGTTTCCTTGGGATGCTGAAAATGTGTGTTGAACGGTTATTTGTCGAACACCGCGACCGCGCGGATCGGTGAGCCGGTGCCTTCGCGCCATTTTAGCGGCAAGCCGATGAACTGAAACTCGCCCTGGCCGAGCAGAGCTTCGAGATTGCACAGGCTCTCGATATGCGTGAACCCAAGATCGAGGCAGGCCTTGTGGACGAGCGTGTTCACCATGCCTTCCGGCCCGGGCCGCATCGAATCGATGCCGAAATGCACGATGCCCTGTTTGGCGAGCCATTCCGTCGCGGCAACATTGACCCCGGGATTGTCGGTCGCGTAGGCCGCCGTCGGGAATGTGCGCTCGTGGTGGCCGGTGCACAGCAACACCGTGCCCTTTTTCGGCACCGGCACGCCGGCCTTCTCCACCGCGGCTTCAAGATCGGACGGCGTGATCTCGGCGCGCGGCTTGATGTGGCGCAGATCGATGCAGATGCCCTGAACGATGCAGTTCTCCAGCGGGTATTCGTTGATCGGTGTGCCGCTTTTCCCGAAATGCCGCGGCGCGTCGATATGCGTGCCGCCGTGGTCGGGCATGGAAAAAAACATCACGCTATTGCCGTGAACGCCGCCGGATTCGGCGCGCGCTTCGTCGTGCGTCTTCCAGATGCCGTGGATGATGGGCGGTTGCCCCGGATAGGACGGCGTACGGTGATAAAGCTCCCGGCTCAAATCGACGATACGCATAGACATTCCTCCCTTGCCGGACCGGTGTTGGGCGAACACTATCCTCCGCATCGGACCTCGACAACGCCGGGCAAGAGCGCCGCAAGGGAGCGTTAAATGAAAACCTCGACCGACCGTATTCTCACCACCCATACCGGCAGCCTGCCGCGGCCGAAGCCGCTGATCGACCTGATCCTGCGCCGCGAGAAGGGCGAAGCAGTCGAGGCGGACACGTTCCAAGCCGAGGTCGTCAAAGCGGTCGACGGTGTCGTTGCGCAGCAGGTCGCGGCCGGCGTCGACGTGGTCAGCGACGGCGAGATGAGCAAGCCGTCTTACACAACCTATATCCGGCACCGCGTTGCCGGCATCGAGATGGACCCGCGCGCCGCCGAAAAGGGCCGCGATATCATGATCGGACGCGATCTGCTGGCGCACCCCGATTTCGCGCGCGAGGGTCGCAGTTTCTCCGCCATGCCATTTCCCGGCTGCGTCGGCGAGTTGCGCTACAAGGACCGTTCGGCGCTCGATCGCGATCTCGCCCATCTCAAGGCTGCGGTCGCGAAGTCGAAACCGACCGAAGCGTTCATGACCGCGCCATCGCCGGGAATCCTGACCCGCTTCATCATCAATCTGCATTATCCGAGCGAGGAGGCCTATGTCGCAGCACTGGCTGACGTGCTGAAGGTCGAGTACCGCGCCATTGTTGAAGCAGGTTTCGTCCTGCAAATCGACGCCCCCGACCTCGGCTCGGCACGCAACAATCAGTACCGTCATCTCACCGACGACGAATTCCGCAACACTATCGCCGAGCGCAATATCGCCGCACTCAATGCCGCGCTCGAAGGCCTGCCCGCCGACCGCATCCGCCTGCACATCTGCTGGGGCAACTACGAAGGGCCGCACACCCACGATCTGCCGGTGACAAAGATCATCGACATCGCGTTCAAGGCGCGCGTGCAGGCGATCAGCATCGAGGCCGCCAATCCGCGCCATGACCACGAATGGGAGGATCTAAAGCAGATGAAAATCCCCGACGACAAGATACTTATTCCGGGCGTCATCGACTCGACGACGAATTTCGTCGAACATCCGCGGCTGGTTGCGCAACGCATCGGCCGCTACGCGCAGGTCGTCGACCGCGAACGCCTGATCGCCGGCGTCGATTGCGGCTTCGGCACCGCCGTGCGCACCCAGCCGATGGTTGCCGACTCCATCGTGTGGGCAAAACTCGCGGCGCTCAGCGAAGGCGCCGCGATTGCAAGCAAACTACTCTGGGGATCGAAGGCGGCGTAGAAATCCGGACGGCGTCAGCTCTCGCCGATCTCGCGAAGAATCTCGGCAGTGTGCTCGCCAAGCCGCGGCGCCGGCCGGTCCGACGCCATGGGCGTGCCGTCGAGCACGATCGGCGTACGGACACCAGGGCTGGTGCCGCCCTTGGCCGCAGGGTTTTTCAGCGTAAGCCGCATACCGCGGTGGACCACTTGAGGATCGGAGAACACTTGCTCAAGATCGTTGATCGGTCCGGCCGGCACGCCGGCCGCCTCAAGCTTGGCCAGCAGCCTGTCGCGCGTCATCTTCGCGGTTAGCGCGCAAAGCCTGCCGACCAGCTCGGCGCGGTGCGCAAGCCGACCCTTATTGTCCTTATAGGCCGGCACCTCGGCAAGCTCCGGTTCGCCGAGGATGCCGCAAAGCTTGACGAACTGCGCGTCGTTGCCGGTGGCAATGATGATGTGGCCGTCGGCAACCGGGAAGACCTGATAGGGCACAATGTTGGGATGGGTATTACCAATGCGTTTCGGAATCTCGCCGGAGACGAGATAGTTGAGCGACTGGAACGCCAGAACGCCGACGGTCGAATCGACCAGAGCAGCATCGACATAGCCACCGCGCCCAGTCTTCTCGCGCCGCGCCAGTGCAGCAAGGATGCCGACGACCGAGTAGACGCCGGAAAAAACGTCGGAAACCGGAATGCCGGCGCGCATGGGTTCGCCGTCCGCGGTGCCGGTCAGGCCCATGACGCCGCCGATTCCCTGCGCCATCAGATCGTAGCCGGCTCGCGGCGCCGAGGGGCCGGTCTGGCCGAAGCCGGTGACCGAGCAATAGACCAGCCGCGGATTGTCGGCGGCGAGGCTTTTGTAGTCGAGGCCGAACTTGGCAAGACTGCCGACCTTGAAATTCTCGATCAGCACGTCCGAGCGCGCCACGAGCTTCTTGACGATGCGCTGGCCTTTCGCGCTGGCAAAATCGAGCTCGATCGAGCGTTTGCCGCGGTTGGTGCAGTGGAAATAGGCGGCGCTGAGATTGCCGCCGTCGGCGGCCGGCACGAAAGGCGGACCCCAGCCCCGGGTATCGTCGCCAGCCCCTGCCCGCTCCACCTTGATGACGTCGGCGCCGAGGTCGGCAAAGATTTGTCCCGCCCAGGGCCCGGCCAGAATCCGGGCAAGTTCCAGCACGCGCAACCCTGTCAACGGACCCGGCATGGACGTCTCCCCGAGCGCAGCTTGCCGCCGCGCGGCGCTTAAGTGGCCCAGCGGCGGCCATTTGTCTACAGGTTCTGGACCGTCGCCAGCTTGTCATTGCCGCGGGCGATCATTAGCTATTGAGCGCCGGACGCACGGGCCGAAACGGTGAATACGTCCTTCTTCAGCGATATGTTGCAGACCATTGCCGATCGCGGCCGCGCGCTGATCTCGCGCGAACGCCGGGAGCCGGCGCATGAGCGGTCCGCGGGACTGGTCGAGCTCTGCGAAGCGTTGCTGTCGGGCCGCGGTGAAGCCTCGGGCGTGGCGCTGGCCCGCGAAATCCTGGCTCGTTACGCTGCACTGACGATTGGGCCGCGCATCGCCTTCTTCGAGACCCTTGCAACCACGTTCGGCCACGACCGCGCCCATGTGGAGGCTGCAATCGCCAAATGGCGGCAGTCGCCGTCGGATGAGACCGCTAGCGAATTGCACCACGCCAGCGAGCCACGCCGGCTCGAGCTGTTCCGGCGGCTCAACCTTGCGCCCGGCGGCACCGCGGCTCTAGTGCACATGCGCGAACAGCTTATCGATGCCATGGATCATCGCGACGATCTCGGCGTCATCGACAATGATTTCGTTCATCTGTTCTCGTCGTGGTTCAACCGCGGATTTCTGGTGCTCCGCCGCATCGATTGGTCGACCCCGGCGATCGTTCTGGAAAAGATCATCCGCTACGAGGCGGTGCACGAGATCCAGGACTGGAACGACCTTCGCCGCCGCATCGATCCGCCGGACCGGCGCTGTTACGCATTTTTCCACCCGGCGCTGGTCGATGAGCCGCTCATCTTTGTCGAGGTCGCGCTGGTGCGCGACATTCCTTCGGCCATCGCCCCGATCCTCTCCGACAAGCGCGAGGAGGCCGATCCGGAGCGCGCAACGACTGCGGCATTCTATTCGATCACGAACTGCCAGCGTGGCCTTGCCGGCGTCAGTTTCGGCCACTTCCTGATCAAGCAGGTCGTCGAAGAGCTGTCGCGCGAGTTCACCCGGGTCTCGACCTTCGTCACGCTGTCGCCGGCGCCGAATTTTGCCGAATGGCTCCGGCGCGAACGCGGCAATGCCGCCTCACTCGCGCTCGACGACGAGGATCGCGAGGCGCTCGCCGCGCTCGATGGACCTAATTGGTGGCGCGACCCGGAAAGCACGGAGAAAATCCGCGAACCGCTGCTTCGCGCCGCCGCATGGTATTATCTGCGTGGCCGCAACCGGCGCGGCTTACCGCTCGATTCGGTCGCGCGCTTCCATCTCGGCAATGGCGCGCGGCTCGAACGGCTCGACTGGCTCGGCGATACGTCCGAGCGCGCATTGCAGCAGTCCTGCGGCCTGATGGTGAACTACCTTTACGATCTCGACTACATCGAGAAGAATCATGAGGCCTATGCGCAGCAGCGTGCCGTGGTTGCATCGAGCGCGGTGACGCGGCTGGTCGCTTCGCCGGCGCGCGAAGTGGTGCCGGTTTCCGGCTGAGGGCGACATGCCCAATCTGCTCGGCGTGCTGGAGACAGTGCTGTACGTCGA